>CAJIBO010000093.1_pt1 | contig 19618 bp, 21 predicted proteins | sample 9199371 | NCBI WGS metagenome assembly CAJIBO01 (sample SAMEA7708307, study PRJEB35096) | sediment metagenome | biome: marine neritic benthic zone biome [ENVO:01000025]; feature: sediment [ENVO:00002007]; material: shallow marine sediment [ENVO:03000034] sea grass bed [ENVO_01000059] ... | reverse complement strand
TTTTCGTTCGATACCGCTTTTGTGTCATTCGTGTTTGTGGGCACGTCTATGATGGTTATTTTTTGGGGGATCTTGGCGTGTGGGCTGGTGCTGCGGTATGGTCGCGTTAGGTTGCCTGTGTTATTTGCAGTTCTGCATGGATTGAGTCTTTTAGGATTCATGAGTGTCTCCCAGCTGTGGCTCTCGATGGTCTTGTGGTCTGTAAGTGCGTTTTCAAATGCAATACGTTTTTCCGCCTATAATAGTCTCGTGATTGAGCAGGTTCCAGCGTATCAGGGTACGGTGATGGCGTTGAGTCAGGTGTCAGCGGATCTTGGGAGCGTGATTGGTACAGGAATCGGAGGGATGATCCTGTTGTTTTCAGATTACAGTACGCTCGCCCAATTGGGACTCGTGTCTGTTGTAGCTGGTTTAGTATTTTATTTCTTCACATCTGATCCTGTGGATCAATCCTGAGCTTTTTTCATTACGTGCGCGCGTACACGATGCCTTGTGAACTCGCATATTCAAAAAGGTGTGTCGATGTTCCTTGTTGCTTGAAGTGTTCCAGATTCTCCGCGATGACGCTACTGCGATCATATGCGCGCACGTCTATATCATTTAATATAGGTTTAAATGAATATAGAAACTAGCTGGTTAGGAGCAAAACTAACTGAATGAATATGATAAAAAGTTAACATATGTTACCTTTAGAATTCGATATTCCTTACCTAAGTAGTGGCTAGATAATCACACATTGGGATCATCTATACAAACAACGATCAGGAGAAACTAATGGATCATCAATCCTTACATGTAGGCTTCATAGTTAACCCCATTGCAGGTATGGGAGGACTTGTAGGTTTAAAAGGTACTGATGGTCCTATCATTCTACGAAAAGCACTTCGTCGAGGTGCAACACCAGTTTCCCCGCAGCGGGCAACTCGTTTTCTTCAACAACTTAAATCCATTAAAGATAAAATTACTCTCGTGGTAGGCCCCGGTGTGATGGGTGAAACATATGCCCGCGAACAAGGATTCAGACTGACTGTACTAGGCACTATAAAAAATAGACGAACAACTGGTCAGGATACCAAACATATCGTCAAAGAAATGGTCAAACGAAAGGTCAAGCTCGTAATCTTCTGTGGTGGCGATGGCACAGCTCGAGATCTCTTAGAAAGTATCGACCAATCAGTACCAATTTTAGGTGTACCCACGGGAGTCAAAATGCAAAGCGCTGTCTTTGCTGTTGATCCATCTGCTGCAGCTCGAATCACCATACGATATCTCTGGAACGAGTTACCACTCAAAGAAACCGAAATCATGGACGTAGATGAAGAAGGCTTCCGTAAAGGGCATCTGTCAGCAAAACTTTACGGGTATGCTATCACACCATTCGAACCTGCATTAATACAAGGCAGCAAACTCGCCAGTGTTATGACGAATAATGAATTAAGAAATCAAGCTGCTATTGCCATTTACATTATTGAAGAAATGCAGCATTCAACTCTTTATATCATTGGTCCAGGCACCACGACTCGTACAATTGGCGACCTGCTTGATCAAAAGAAAACCCTCTTAGGTGTGGATCTATTTCTCAACAAAAAAATTCTTGCATCGGATGTTGCAGAAACCACAATTTTAGAGGAAATCAAAAATAGACCAGTGAAAATAATTGTCACTCCTATCGGTGGTCAAGGATTTATCTTCGGACGAGGCAATCAACCTATTAGCTCTCGGGTTATTCAACAAGTGGGGAAAGCAAACATCATGGTCATTGCAACGAAAAACAAGATACAGCAATTAGCGACCCTACGAGTCGATACAGGCGATCCCGTATTAGACGATACTTTGCGCGGTTATATCCGAGTGATCACTGATTACCGAGAAGAACATGTCATGAAAGTAGAGTGAAAAACAGATTATAGGATTACCAGAACCGCTTCCTCAATGCCTGGCTTTCAGCATCAATCACTAATTCAAAAAGATGATCATTAATCTGATCTTCATTCGTTAGAACAACCTGAATGTCGGACTGGCTTAAGTTTTTACCTGCCATAACCAAGGCTGCGCGTTGTCCATGTTCAGCTATTAATCTTCCGGACTCAATTGCCTTATTCATCATTATCGTTTCATCCCGCGTCATTCTTTGATTAGCTCGAATTTTCTCGCTTAAAACTCTCACAGGATCTTGGCTTTCATTTAACATCCCAAGTTGAGACGATGCACAAAGTGGACATTGGAATGTTGCTGTCACTTTTTTGATTTGTAAGATTGTCATGTATTTCCAACAATTTGTACAAATGAAAGTCTTCGCGTCGTTAAGGAGGCGTGCGCGTGCGGCTTCGATGTACAGATATTTGACTTTTTCTGGAGAGATTAAACTTGTTCGTCTCTGGATCTTTTCAAGTCCAATTTGCGTAATGGGGGAAACTGATTCCCCTGTTGGCAAGATAGTCATCTTGAGGTGTCCTTCACGAATTTTGGTGAAAATATGTTCTAGATTTTTTAAATCCATGTCTCTGTTAATCGAACTTTTAATTGCTTCATCAAAAATTGCTGTTCCTTGAAAACTTTTCATTAATTGGTTCAGGCTTATTGTACTCAAATCCGCGAATTTGGAGACTGCTCCAAATTTTCGAGCTACGTGAATCATTCGACGTTTAAATAAACGACCTTTGGTGGCGGCTTCTGTTGCTAAAGCTTTGAGATTCATATATGCTAAGTCATGTAATGCAGCTATGACATCATGGGAGTTAACAACTTCTCCACTTTGAATGATGAAGCGATATGGATCTCCTTGAACGCCAATAGTATAGCCAACTTTCTCGGATAACACATGTCCAATAATTAAAGCGAGGGTCCTATTCACTAGGCTGCCAAAGCATGCATTGACAATAACGCCTTCTTCAGTATCCTCAAAGGTCATCCGTTTATCTGTTGGAACTTCAATGCCTTGAGTTGTTTGAGTCACGATTTCAGAGATTGATTTTTTAATTGTTTGTGTGTTCGCTGGATATTGCTGCAAGAGGTGTGATGTTAATTTATCGATCGCTCCATGTTCTGTGATTCCTTTTTCAACTACCCCTCGAAGTTTTCCCACCTCTTGAGCCACCTCAAATGGTACTGGTATTTCCTCTCCAATCCAGCTGGGGATTGCTCCTTGGGGATCATCCACTGATTTCACAAAGATTTTATCACCATAAACGTTTGTAATTTTCCAGGGACTACCTCGCACAATAAATTTCACACCGGGATCCCCATATTCCGCAACAAAACTTTCATCGAGGATGCCAATCGGGCTTTCATCCACTTCGTTTACTACCAGGTAACTTTTTTGATCAGGGATCATCGATAGCGTCTCGTAATAATATGTATACAAATTTTTAGTCGATCGAGGCTTCAGGGCTACCTCGTCTTCAAAGGAGACCCAAGCTAATCTTGGATAACGATCGTGCATGTACTGGAGAACTTTGATTATATCTTCTTTTGTACACTCTTTATACGGAAATGCCTTATTGATCAAAGAGAGCAGTTGGTTAAAATCCCATTTCCGATCAAACATAAACAGTCCAACGATCTGATGGACGAGTGCATCGAAAGGTGCAGATGGGATAGTGACGGGTTCTAAGTTTTCTTCAAAGGCACGACGCGCAACGACTAACGCTTCGAGAGCGTCGTCCGAATCCATTGTAATAATGACGCCTTTAGCAATTCTACCAATAGCGTGACCACTCCGACCAACGCGCTGTAATAATCTGGTAACTTGTCGTGGGCTCATGTACTGAATACATAAATCAATGTGTCCAACATCGATTCCGAGTTCAAGAGATGAGGTGCAGACTAATCCTTTCAATTCACCGCCCTTGATCCCGTTCTCAGCGATTATTCGGGCTGGTTTTGCTAAGGACCCATGATGGATGCTGATTGGAAAATTTGTATCCCAAACTTTAAATCTACTCGCTAAAATCTCAGCAATTGATCGTGTATTAGTGAAGAGAAGGACAGCTTGATGATTCGCAATAAGTTTTTTAATAATTCTCAGTCGGGCGGCGACTTCTGGATGCGTATATAATTCAGTTGCTAAAATATTATCTTCTTCCGTTGGGGTAGGATATAGAATTTCGAGTTCCATAAATCTCGCGACTGGAACACGAACAATCTCAACAGCTCGATTCGTTCCCACAAGGAATTGTGCAACTTGATCTGGGGTTCCGATTGTCGCTGATAACCCAATAACTTGAAATTCTCTCTCGGTTAATAACCGTAAGCGCTCTAACGCAAGTGACAGCTGACTACCTCTTTTTGTATCAGCGAGTTCATGCACTTCATCAACGATCACCCAACGGATTCCTTGAAGGTGACGCCTCATATTTCGCCCTGGAAGGATGGCTTGTAGCGTTTCTGGAGTTGTTATCAACATATCTGGAGGACTACGTGATTGGTAAAGTCGCGCTTTTGAGCTAGTGTCGCCATGGCGAACAGAAATCTTGATATCTAATTTTTCACACCACCACCTTAAGCGATCGAGAATATCGCGATTTAACGCTCGAAGTGGTGTAATATATAGAACTTTAATGCCAGGATGAGTTCTTGATAACTCAATTAATTGACTAAATACAGGAAGAAAAGCGGCTTCCGTCTTTCCCGTTCCCGTGGGAGCTATGAGCAAAACATTTTTTCCCTTCAATATTAGAGGAATCGCTTGGATTTGCGGATCAGTTGGATTAGGGAAACCTCTGCTTTCCACAATTTTGCGAACAGGGCGATTCAGTAACGAAAAAGGGTCAGATTTAGCTGCCATCCGTAGTATTCACGTACTACTTTGAAACGATACATAGATAAAAGAATTAGTGAATTGTGCACATGCAATTACACGTACAGTAAGAGCCTGAAGCTATAGACATTCCGAACACTTAAATAACGGCAATTCTTGAGTTATCCAGAAAATTATACATAACTTCATAAGGATTAAATGGTTAAAGAGACACCAGAAACTGGTTGGGATATCTAATTGGCTTCAAACTCGCGGCAACTAGTTAAGATTGTGATTATCATTGGAATAGTGTATGCCGCTGCTCATGGCGTATTGTTTAGTTTACGCTTTGCTTTGGCGACCGAGTTCCCTGTTGTAGTTGTACAAGGAACAAGTATGATTCCAACATATTTTGAAGGAGATCTAATCCTAGTTAAAGGCGTCGCTGATAGTAACGATATTCAGCTCCAGGATGTCATTGTATTTCATAGTCCATACAATTGGGATACACTAATCATTCACCGCGTAGTCGAAAAGATCGACACCTCAGAAGGAACTGTTTTACGAACCAAAGGCGATAACAATCCGGTGCGTGATCCTTGGCAACTTCAAGACGAGTATGTTGTAGGACTCGTCCTTCAGCAAATTCCGTATATGGGTGGAGTCATTACCGCGATTCGAAGTCCCTTAGGGGCAAGTATCGTATTCAGTCTCTTAATTCTTGTAATAGTTGTTGACTTCTTTTATAGCAAGAAAGAATCATCCACGACTCCTTTATAAAGGGCTAGTGTTACACTAAGTATATTTGGAGCAAAGTAGGAATGCCCCAGGTTAAAGCGAGTATCAATATAGAAAACGTTGTCGCGTCTGCCACACTCAAGCAGAACATTGATTTAAATTCAGTTGTTAAAGCCTTCCCTAATGTTGAATATCGACCAGAACAATTTCCAGGACTCGTTTTTCGCCTTAAAAAGCCAAAAACCGCTACGTTGATATTTGGATCTGGCAAAATGGTCTGCACTGGAGCTAAATCAGAACGACAATCCAAAAAAGCAGTTAGAAAAGTTGTACGAGAGTTAAAAAACAACGGTATCTTAATTGTTGGAAAGCCCAGTATTAAAGTACAAAACATCGTAGCCTCTGCAAGCCTTGGAGGTCGCATTGATCTTGAAAAATCTACCTACACGTTAGGACGAACCATGTATGAACCGGAGCAATTTCCTGGACTAATTTATCGAATGGATACTCCCAAAGTAGTAATTCTGCTTTTTGCTAGCGGCAAACTTGTGTGTACCGGAGCCAAAAGGGAGGACCAAGTATACGAATCTGTAATAAAGCTCCATGATAGACTTGAAATTGACGAATTAATCTATTATGAGTGACCACGGATTATTCTCAAAAAATCCTTTATTTTCTTATCTGCTCATGAATAGCATTTACTTGATCTTTACTAATAACTTCCATATTCCCAAGAATATCCGCGATCTCTGATATTTTGGCACCTGAATGTAAGTTAATACCCGCTTTCGCAAGAGTTTTCTCGCCCCCTTCCTCTCTATCTATCAACACAAGAGCATCTTTAACAACTCCTCCTTCAGCTTTAATGAGGTCAATAGCTGATAACAAGCTTCCTCCGCTTGTGATCAGATCATCGATAGGGAGAACAGAGTCACCAGGATGTAAAATACCTTCAACTTTTCTTTGTCGTCCGTAAGTCTTGGCTTCTCTTCGTACATAGAGAAATGGTTTTGACAAGGAAAAAGCTACAATAGATGCAAAGGGGATCCCCGCTGTGGGTATGCCTACTACTCGCTTGAAATTTGCTTCAAGAACCGATTTTTTCGCGATCGAGATGTAGATCTCTCCAACTTTTCGGAACGCACCAGGAAAACTAGGTATTATTCGCATATCAATATAATAGGAGCTTAATCGACCCCCAGTTAACGTAAATGCGCCAAATTTAAGTGCGCCAATTCGCACAAGAATTTCACTTAACTCTTTCTTTAATTCCAGATCCGAGTTTTGATGAATGGCAGTTTCCTCCATAAGGTTATGAGCAAGTGTGTATAATCATTTCTGAGATTTCAACTTTACGACAGCTTTCTTTTCACAATGTTGTATCGATACACTCTATTATGCGCGTGTACAGGTGAACTTCTGTGCTTACGCTAGCCTTAAATTCTGGGGGTTTTATGAAGGACGTATGGTTGAGGCGTGGCTTCCTTACGGGAAGACTGAGGTCGCGGTACGTGTCCGTGATGAAAATCTCTTGGGTATCCTTGAAGGTGAAGAGAAGGAAGGGGCTTCAGATCCCCATAGATTAGTCTTTGAGGCGATCGAAAAGCCACTGAATGGCGCACGCACGTTAGATAATCTGATTACACAAGATCAGAGCATAGCAATAGTCGTTGATGATAAAACCCGCCCTGCGCCCACTAAGCTTCTCCTCACTAGTTTAATACAGAAGCTGCAAAAGCTTGATGTTGATACTGAACAAATACACGTTGTTATTGGTACCGGAGCTCATTCTATGACTCCGGATGATGCTCGAATACTGATAGGAGAGGAATTATTTAATACAATACATGTCTACATTCATGATAGTCACGCCAATGATCATATTCCGGTAGGAAAAACGAGTTTTGGCACTAAAGTAGCGGTAAATAAAGCCTTTATGGATGCTGACGTTCGGATTCTAACAGGAGATATCGGCTTTCACTATTTTGCTGGTTATGGCGGTGGAAGAAAAAGTCTCTTACCAGCAATTGTCGGACATGAAACAATCCAACATAATCATTCTCTGCTAGTAGATCCCCGAGCAACAACAGGTCATTTAGATAGAAACCCTGTTCATGAAGACATGAATGAAGCCTTAGACTTAGTTAACATAGATTTTGCTCTCAACGTGGTTCAAAACTCATCTCATCAACTCGTTGAAGCCTTTGCGGGAGATGTGAGGCAGATTTTTCAAGAAGGTGTCAAAGTCATTGATGAGATGTACAAGGTCTCAGTTGACTCCCCCGCAGACATTGTAATAGTCAGCCCGGGAGGGTACCCATATGATATTGATTTATATCAAGCATACAAAGGCATCGACTCAGCTCTTAACGTCGTTAAAAAAAATGGCGTCATCATTCTAGTTGCAGAGTGTCTCGAAGGATATTCCAACCGAATGTTCTACGAGTGGATGCTACGATTTCGATCTTTCTCGCGAATCAGACGAGAAATTAAAAGAAATTTCGTTCTTGGCGGTCATAAAGCTTATTACTTCATGAATGCTCTAGAAAAAGCTAAGATAATTTTAGTATCGGTTATGCCTGACTACTATGCAACCGGGGTTTTCAAGCTGCGAACATCAAAAACCGCAAATGCGGCTCTTCGATCAGCGTTACGAATCGTTGGACGAGATCGGAATATTTACATTATTCCACATGGAGCCACGACGCTACCAATTATTCCATAATGAGGTGTCTCTTTTTGTCGTTGTCAGAGGAATATGACGTTCGTCCTTTTCGCACTCAAGATCTCAATGCGGTTGTACAGATCAACGTGACCTGTCTTCCCGAAAATTATAATCATTCGTTCTACCTAACTTTGTATTATCGTTTTCCAAAGACTTTCATTGTAGCCACCAGTGAACAGAATGTAGTCGGCTATATCATGTGTCGAATGGAACTCGGATTCTCAGAGATTCGCCGTTTCAACCTTGTCAAAAAAGGACACATTGTATCTGTAGCAATCTTACCCGAATATCGACGGAGGGGGTTAGGTAACGCAATCCTCGCAAAAGCTTTGGATGGCATGCGCGACTACAATGTAAAAGAAGGCTATCTCGAGGTACGGATCAGCAATAAACCCGCGATTGACCTATACGCGAAATTAGGGTTCTCAATTTCTAAAACATCGAAACACTATTACAAAGATGGTGAAGACGCGTACGTTATGGTGAAGGAAATTCACTAAGCTGGTAGCTGTACACGAGTTTGTCGAATTTTCTGAGTAATGTAGATTATGGTTATGATTAGGGTTGGGACGTAGAAAATACAGATCTCAAAGACATAATCAAATACTTGGAATATCATTCTCTGAATTATGATAACAATAAGTGATGTAACGATCATTATGGCGGTGGCAATTGTCCACGTCGCCGACTCGTTATAGTCTTCTGGTTGTGTCGACATTGCTTCTTACATCAACCATTGGATAGGAATATCTTGATAGGTGCCATCAGGCAGTCTTCGTCGAATGGAAATGGGTAAGATCCCGGATTCCAGCTCTTGGATTGCGATCTCGACGGGATCAATTAAACTTGCTTGCAACTCGATAAGTATCGGGGCTCCCATCGAAATTTGTAATGCTCGTGCCCCAACAATTCTCGCCCTCTCAAAGCGAGTTAACTTGGGAGGACCAATAAGAATTCGTGGATCCGGTTCTTTAATCGTTGACACGTTCTCTGAACATCCTTTTCTTAGAAATCAAGATAGAATAAAATTAAAATACATTAACAGTTGAAAGACAGTTTTAATAATTCCATATAAATATTGTTCCAATAATAGACACACGTACTTGAGGAATGAATATGTCTTCCAGACGAATAGCGATTAATCGCCCTATACTTGGAAACGAAGAACTTCGTGCAATGGCGCAGGTGTTGCGAAGTGGTTTTCTGACAGAGAAACGTGGGAGTGGACCGAATGTAACTCGTTTTGAAGCTGCTTTTGCAAAGTATGTGGGTACAAAATTCGCTATCGCAGTTAACAACGGAACTTCCGCGCTTCATGCAAGTCTTCTCGCAATTGGACTTAATCATGGTGATGAAGTTGTCGTTCCCAGTTTAACCTTTGTCGCGACAGCTGAAGTCGTTGCGCTAGCTGGTGCTCAACCCATCTTCGTGGATATCGATCCACTGACATATTGTATGGATCCCGAGGAAATCGAGAGTGCGATAACCGAGAGAACGAAAGCGATTATTCCGGTGCATTTGTACGGTCTTCCCGCTGATATGGATGCAATTATGAGTTTAGCGAAAGAGTATGGCCTCATGGTGATTGAAGATGCTGCTCAAGCCCATGGTGCCGAGTATAAAAGCTGTAAAACTGGATCATTAGGCAATTTAGCTTGTTTCAGTTTTTACGGAAGTAAAAACATGACGACGGGAGAGGGAGGTATGATTACAACAAATCAACGGGATTTAGCTGAAAGTTTGAGTATCGTACGTAATCATGGAGAAGGCTCCTATTATCAATCCGTCTCTTTAGGTCATAATTATCGTATGCCTGAACTTGAAGCTGCTCTTGGTTATGTCCAACTACAAAAGCTTCCTCAATTCCTCGACGCTCGACGGAAAAACGCTCAATATCTCCAAAAGGAGTTGTCCAACATCTCCCAGCTTCAGCTGCCCATGGTTCCTGAAATGCATGATTCGGCGTGGTATGTCTATACTGTACGTATCACAGGAGCCAACGCTGCCAAAAGAAATAAGATTGTCAACCGCATTCGTGAACGTCGAATCGATGCTCAAGTCTATTATCCGCGACCAATTCATTTGATGACATTTTATCGAACACGTTATGGTTCGACTCGATTGCCGAGGACAGAGACTGCTGCACGACAAGTGATCTCACTTCCAGTCCATCCAGGTCTGTCAGAAGGTGATCTGCATCGTATTGTGGTAGCTGTAAAAGCTGCAATGAAATAGGTGCTCGGTTGTCCATCTCAAGACATCGCATCGTCATTCGCACAACAGATCAATTCGAATACTTTGGAGAATTACGGCGATTTCTGGCTCCACGCACTGTTGAGCGAATTCTACGAAACCTTCCAATGTCGGGGCGTGCGTCAGCTCTTCCAGGAGGATTCTATTTATCCCTCCCAATTCGAATCGGTAGTGAAAAAGCGACGCAAACACTTACTCAGGGTGATATTGCGTATTGGCTCTTGGGAAATAGTCTTTGCTTCTTTTTCCAAGATGCGCGTGCGTATAGTCCTATGAATATCGTGGGAAAAATTGTTAGTCCCCTTGACGAGTTTAAACAAATACGAATGGGAACTCAGATCCATGTGGATCGAGTCAAGCTAGATGATTGTAGCTAACTGTGTCAGTTTATCCAATGTATCGGTAAACTTTTAGATTATTGGATGAAGCCACTAGACTCACGAGCCCTCTTTTCTCAAGGATATGAAGCATATTCTTTGCTTTGCTTAATCGAATATCGTATTTAGTTGCTAAGACATAGGGAGTTATCGCTTTCATCTTTTTGAGATCGTCGCTCGCAGCTTTCCCTTGTAAATCCGGTAAATCAATTCCTAAACGCTTTTTCTCGGGAATATCGCTTCGCCGTCGTCGCTGATCTCCTTGCATTTTTTGGTCCCTTGATGACTGTCGTTTTTCCGCTTGTTTAAGGGACATCTTCTTTGCTCCGCCCATTTCATACACCTAGTTTCATGAAGCTCAGAGTTCAATAAAAGGTTACTGTTTACCGTTTTTATTGTCCGAGAGTGGCGTACCAAACTCCTGCTCGATCTGGGTACGATAGATGCTGTTCATAGCACAAAATGGGATAACTCGTCCGTCTGGAACAGCGTAATGAATGCCACAGCGTTCCAATCGCTCTAGATCGAAATTGTATGGATCTTGAAAATGCATCATACCGATCATGAGGATCCGCCGCATGAATTGCCCGAGTGCGCTGTATGAGCCTTCATTCAGAACAGCTTCCATCAATTGTTTGAGCATGCCGAATTTGACATGGCGGAGAGATGACGTAAGTAATCTTAGTTTGGCGCGTGTTTTTGCGCCTTTATCTGCAAGCTCGGTTACTTTTTTCATTGATTCTAAGAGTTGATCAACGTTAGCATATTGTGTAATGGGTACAAGTTTATCATCTTCGATGAAGAGAAATGTGGCCATTCCGCAATGTTCATGGACGGTAAAATCGACGTAATTTCGTCCTTTCAACGCTCCAACAGCTTGAGATACTGGGACAACGCATGGGATAGGATAAAAATCGCTTGTTTGAATTTGGTGATCGGTTTGTTCTTCGATGAGTTTAACGCATTTAGGTATGGTAATGCGCATCTGTCTTCGTTTCTCGTAGTTGATACGTCCAGTTATCGAGACGGGTTGAAAGTTAACACATCGTACGACGTCAAAGTTTTGAGCCGCGAATCGTATTATGTCTCCTAGTTGATGATCGTTAACGCCTTTAACTATGGTGGGTACGAGAACAACACTATCAATTTCGGCTTTTCGACAGTTTTCGATCGCCTGGAGTTTGGTGTCTAAGAGATCAAGTCCTCGAGCAGCTATATAGGGTTCGCGAGTGACGCCATCAAACTGTAAATATATAGTACTCGCACCAGCATTAGCTAATTCTCGGCAATAGTCAACACTTTGGGCGAGACGGATACCATTTGTGTTGACTTCGATGTGTTCAAATCCCACTTCCTTCGCTAATCTTATAAGGTCTGGAAGATCATCACGGACAGTTGGTTCGCCTCCACTAAATTGAAGCGCTGTTACAGGTACAGGCTTAATGTCGCGAAGCTGCTTCAACATTGTAGCTATTTGCTCCCGTGTCGGCTCATAGACGACTCCGGATACCGCGGCATTAGCAAAACAAACAGGGCAACGTAAGTTACAGCGATTAGTAACATCAATGATGCCTAGGCATGTTTCAGTTTTATGCTGAGGACATAGGCCACAATCGAAGGGGTGACCATGAGCCGTTGCGGTCATCGGGTTCTCAATGCCTGATCCCATAACTGTGAATTCTTGTGCCCGCTTGTATTCTGCTGCATCTTCCCAGTAGACGTCTTTATATAATCCATGTTCAGGGCACGTTTTCTCGATAAAGACTTCTCCGTTGCTTTCATAAATTCTGGCATCAATGACTTTGAAGCATTCTGGACAAATGCTTCTCGTCGTTTTCAGAGGCTTCACACGATACCACCACTTCGAGTTGGGATATTGAAAGTTAAGGCTATATAAAGGAATTTCCAAACTATCAAGGTGGTGAAAAGGGGGAAAGATTTGGCAACAAATATTAGTGCGAAAACGAAGCGAGCTTTACATGATCTAGGATTAACGAGTTATGAAAGTCGAGCCTATCAATACCTAATGCAGTCGGGTCCCAGTCCTGCAGCCCAGATTTGTAAAGCAACGGGTTTACCATACTCGAAAATTTATAACATTCTTACAAGTCTCGAGCAAAAAGGATGGATCGAAATGGAGAGCGGACGACCAAAACGATACTATCCCAAGTCACCATCTGAAGCTCTCGAAGCAACACGACTTCGGTTAAACCATACTTTAGATGATAATATCACCCAGATCTTAGGTGAACTCCAACCACTATATAATAAAAATGAAGTTCGGGAGACGCCCGATATCTGGATCATCCGAGGAGAGTTTAATATTCTCGCTCGAATTGGCGAAATGCTCAATGAAACTAAGAGAGAGCTAATGATTGCGGCTGCAAGATTGCCAGAAATGCTGTTTGATCTCTTCCTTCCCGAGTTAGCAAGGTTAAATCGACTGAACGTATCCCTAAAGCTTATGGTAACTAGAGATACACGAGACGACTTCGTTGCCCAGCTTAAAAATTATGGAGATGTAAGTGTGAAAAATCAAATGTTTGGTAATGGCATCATTTCGGATAGTCGCAGTGTCATGTTAATTGTCGGAACCGACCCCGATCTGGTAGCAATCTGCTCTGACCATCTGGGATTAGTGGGTTTATCCAAAGAGTACTTTGATTATATGTGGGCTGACACTCTGAGTGCAAGTGAGGGATCCAGGCTAAAAGAATAAGTATCGCGAAGAATACCATACTCGTAAAGGATAAATCGTGATTCTATGAAACTCGTGACGGTCAAACTTCCTGAAGCCCTCATTACTGGACTGGACGACTTGGTAAAATCTGGAATGTATCCAAGTAGAAGCGCGGCAATTCGCACTGCCGTACGGGATATGCTAAAAAGAGAATTATGGAGAACTGAGATTTAATTACCGCTCTCTTTTTCCCTGAATATATTCTTCCACCCAGATTTTAGCTACATCATATGGCGCTTGAATCGGCGGGTGCTTGAATGCATAAGCAGATATACTTGTTAGAGGACCGCTGATTGCCCGGTCTAACGCGATCTTGGTGGCTCGGACGGCGTCAATTACAATACCTGCACTGTTCGGGGAATCTGTGACTTCAAGTTTGACATCAAGTCGAACGGGAGTATCGCCAAAATATTTCCCTTTAATCCAAATATAACAGATTTTTTTGTTTTCGAGAAATTCAATATAGTCGCTAGGTCCAATTTTAATCGGAATTTTATAGGGAATGAGAGCTTGAACCGCGGAGGTTTTACTCTCTCTCTTGGAGATTAAACGTTCTTCTTCAACCATATTGAGAAAATCAGTATCGCCACCAATGTTTAATTGATAACTTTCCTCGAGTAGTGCGCCTCGATCAACCATCAGTTTGGCAAGAGTTTTATGGACAACCGTGGCTCCGACTTGACTCATAACATCATCACCTGCTACTGGGAGCTTTGCTTGTGTAAATTTAGCTTGCCAGGCGGGCGTTGATGCAATAAAGGAGGGGATACAATTAACGAATGCACAACCCGCTTTCAAAGCCTGTTCAGCGTACCATTGGGTTGCCTGTTCACTTCCAACAGGGAGATAGTTAATGACGAGATCAGCTTCTGTTTCGCGGAGGATCTCAGCTACATTTACCGGAGGATCCTGGGGATCAACTTTTACCACATCTTTCACAAATTTCCCGATCCCATCCAACTGATTTCCTTTCATCACGCGAATGCCTAGTTGGGGAACTTGTTGGAAGATTCTAGTGTTATTTGGCTCGGAATAGATGGCTTTACTTAGATCGTTCCTGACTTTTCGAGAGTCAACGTCGAATGCTGCAACGAACTTCACAGTATTCACATGATATTCGCCAAATCTAACGTGAAGAAGGCCTGGGACTAATTCATCATCTTGGGCGTTCTGGTAGTAATGAACACCTTGTATTAGTGCTGAAGCACTATTTCCGACGCCTATGATAGCTACTCGAATATCGTCCATGTTAATCACTTTAAGACTATTTTATCATCATAAAATATGATTTCTATGTATTGGGAATTATCCCATATATTTGTTTATTGTTCGCTGGAATTCCTGAACTCGGTGTATTGGGTCCTGAGAGAACAGTATGCTTCTTCCAATGATGAAGTAATTAGCACCTGCGTGAGCTGCAGCTGCGATTCGTCCCCCCTGTGTTCCTATGCCTGGTGCAAAGATCGGTACGTCTTCCCCTAAAATGTGACTCACTTCCGCGATTTTTTCAGGATATGTCGCCCCCACAACTGCGCCATCTGCTTTCCACTTTCTCGCTTTTTCCGCGAAAATCTCGTACTGGAAGCGCACACTATTTGTTGACTCGTCAAAGACTTGCTGGCCATAGCCTTCCGACGTGCTTTGGTGACTCATATACACTAGCAGGATTACGCCTCTTCCCAATTCTCTCATTAATGAAAATACGGGTTGTAGTCCATCAACCCAGCCTACAAACGGATTGGCCGTGAGGGCATCAAATCCCGCTTGGGAGTATTGTCGAGTAATCACTTGATTGGTGTTCCCTATGTCGTTAACTTTACAATCCATAATCACTGGAAGATTAGCTTGATGTGCTGTTTGAATGAGCAGAGATATTTTTGGACCTAAACCTAAAGGTAGAATTAGGTGACGATTCATTTTGATGGCGCACAAATATGGTGCAAGTGATTGTATGGCGTGCAGGCTGTTCTGGAATAAGATATCAGGATCTGCTTCAACAGGATCTAGAGCTAACACAATTCGGGAATTATGTCGTTCAACAGATTGACGAATATAAGTTTGAAACTGGGATTCAGGCATATTCAATCACATGTTAAGGTAGGTTATTATGTGTTCTACTTTAAAAAACGCGATATTAATTATGATATCCTTTTAATGTTCTTAACAACAGATATTCTCATTAGTCTGCGAGTTGAAATAGGATTCTATGGGTGAGTTAAAATTCGTCTCGTCACCAATTAATGATGTTCTTGCCAAAAGAATTGCTGGCGAACTCGTATTTTCGTCTAATTCGGGGAGTACTCTTAAAAAATGGCGACGAATTTTCCATACAACTCAATCCAACCTAGCTCAGAAACTGCATATCTCACCATCAGTTATCAGTGACTATGAAAACAATCGTCGAAGTCCTGGAGCGCGTTTTATTCGCCGTTTCGTGCTTGCCTTAATCTCAATCGATGAAGCACGTGGAGGAACTTATCTTCGAGAATGGGCTCGACATTTCTCGAGTTCCATCGATGCGATTCTAGATACGAAAGATTTTCCGAGTGGTGTTTCAGGCAAGAAACTCGTAAGTGCGGTTCAGGGAGTTCTTGTGGCGTGTCCTCACCTCATCGAGCGGGAAGTTTATGGTTTCACGATCCTTGATAGTATCAAAGCGATTCAAACGCTTTCTGCTCAGAATGCATATCAAATATTTGGGACGACTACTCAGCGAGCTTTGGTCTTTGCGAATGTTTCTCTAGGGAGATCGCCAATGGTTGCCATTCGCGTGCATCCGTTAAAGCCTTATATGGTTATCATCCATGGACCTCAACAGGTAGATGAGCTTGCGATTCGATTAGCGGAGGTCGAACAAGTTCCATTAGTCTTATCCAAGCGATCTAGTGTGGATGAACTTGTTATTCATCTCAACAAACTCTATCAATCAATCATGGCTAGAAAAGGCGGGAATGTTACGGAGTCATTCTGAACCAGGAATCTAAATTCATGACGGAAACTCTCATTTTATGGACAATAAGTGTTCTGATTGTAGTGACATTTGGATATATTTCTTATCGCTTAAATGTACTTGACCTTCAAGGCTTTACTGCAGCAACAGCCATTGGCTGCGCTGTAATCTTTCTTGGAGGCATTCAATGGTTCATTCTTCTTGCCTCATTCTTAATCATCGCTAGCATCACAACTAAGTATCGATATGATCAGAAAACCGTTTTGTACTCAGCTCATGAGAAAAAAGGTGCCCGAGGTTGGCGAAATGTCTTGGCTAATGGAGGCATTGCCATTTTATCCTCTGTCGGTTACGGTTTCACTAATTCAGTAATATTTGAAGTGATGTTCTTAGGGGCTGTTAGTACAGCTGCTGCAGATACTCTTGCAACTGAGCTTGGGTTATTAAGCGTAAATGAACCCCGATTAATAACCGCTTTACGCCAACGAGTTAAACGAGGTGTCTCAGGGGGCGTCACATTACTAGGTGAATTAGCAACGTTACTTGGTACGTTTTTAATAGCAATCGTGGCAGCGGTTATCGGCTTAGGTGGATTGTCTCCTCTACAATTATGGGTGATCAGTCTCATTTCCGGGGTTCTTGGTTCAATCGTTGACAGTATTCTCGGTGCGACACTTCAAGGCAGGTATGAATGTCCAATCTGTTCTCAAGAGACGGAAAGAAGGACTCATTGTAATTGTTTAACCAGCTTGAAAAAAGGATATGCCTTCATTGATAATAACTTCGTGAATCTTGGCTCTACAGCTGTGGGAGCTTTAATCGCGATGGGACTAATTATGCTTGGAATCTAATGGAGGAAGAAGCGATATGATACAATTGGTGGTTTTTGATATGGATGGAGTGCTTGTTGATATTGATAGCAGCTGGCAGGTCATTCATCGAGCATTTTCCGTCAATAATGTGGACAACTTTCGAAGGCATCTGCAGGGTGAAATCACTTACGCCGAATTCATGCGCTCTGATATCAGCCTCTGGGGTAGGGTTCATCAAGATCAGATTCAGCAGTTATTTACAATGGCCCCTCTCATGAAGGGAGTGAGGACGACGTTCGCTCAGTTACGTCGAGCTGGAAAAACCACAGCTATCATTAGCAGTGGGTTGATGCTCTTGGCTAACCGACTCCGTTCGCTCTTTGATATCGATTATGTTTATGCTAACGAATTGAGAACCGATGCTGAGGGATATTTGACTGGAGTAGGGAATAGCGACGTTACCCTTGACAACAAAGGGGACATACTAACACAGCTCTGTACTCGTACAAAAATCTTGCCAGAGAACTGCGTAGTCGTTGGAGATAGTCGATTCGATCTCCCCCTTTTTCACCATGCAGGATTAAGTATCGCTTTCAACGCCAAAGACTCTGCAATTAAACATGCTGCTGATATCTCAATCCCATCTTCCGATCTTCGCGACGTGCTGCCATGGGTTCTTGCAGATGAAATAACTCGAAGCACTCTCTCCTTTACTTATCCTTCTGCCCAACAAGCAACGACTATCGTCAAAGCTATTTCTCCTGATAACCTTCATCTTCCAGATGGATTACATATCACCTCGCATTATCATGAACACGAGGTCACGATCCACATCGTCAGCACAAAAGGACTTAGTACCTTACTAGCGACTCTTGATGATCTACTGCTTAACATACAAATTGTTGAAAAGACTTTTCCTGTTCTAGACAATGCGTGAGAAAGCAAACCTTTTAAAGTTCTAGTTCTTCTTCATTTCCCTATCAGGAAATTGGAGGTTCACATTTGTCTAGACGACGCCGTCGAATCCAGGATAAGTGGCGCATGAAAGACTGGTATAACGTAAATAGTCCATCTTATTTCGGAGGGAAATTAATTGCATCTGTCCCTGCCAACAGCGCCGAAGATATGATTGGACGGGTCATTGGAGTTACCTTATACGATATAACTGAAGATATTTCCCAATATCACTTAAAACTCAATTTTCAAGTTGTACAACTCCAAGATAACGTCGCCCAAACGATCTTTAAAGGACATGAGTATACTGGAGATTATCTGCGAAGCTTAGTGCGTCGTGGAAGCTCTCGAATTGACGCAATCGTGAATATTACCACCAAAGATGACTTTCAACTCCGTGTTTCCGTCGTCGCTTTCTCAGTTCTCCGCGTCCGGCAATCTCAAATACTGAATGTCCGACGGGTTATTCGGGAAATTGTGGCTGAAAGAGCCACTTCACTATTCTTTGAGCAATTTGTTCAAGAAGCGGTTCTCGGCAAAATTGCATCAGATATCTACAATGAAGCAAAAAAGATTGTACCGCTACGCCATGTAGGTATCCGCAAATCAAAATTGATTACTTACCCTCCTGAAGCAATTTCCTCAGAAAACATCGAAGTCCCTGCATAGGTCATGGTATCAACTCGAGTTCTCAGACAGATCCAATGAGAAAAAGTTGCGAAAGAAGCAGCACAGTTACTTTACCGTCACGTTACTGAGAACTATTTATTCGCAAAACAAGCTGCTGCTCGAAATTTACACACACAGATATTACCAACTAATGCGCAAGTTGCTCATGCGCTGGACGCTTTATCAAGCCAGATCGAGGGACCAGTTCGCAATCAATTACTGATAACACTACGACGTCACGCATTACAGATCATGCAATTACTCCATTCTTTCAATCCACGATTAATCGGAAGCGTCTGGCGAAGAACCGCCCGACAAGGAGTGATATAGATCTCGAAGTTTTTTGTGATACTCCACAATCTGTGATAAACCGCCTCCAATCAACATATCCTGATATAACTCAAATTCTTGTAGAGAAGACAGCAACTGGAAGAACTGATCAGTGTCTACATATGACTTTCCCTATCTCTCCAAGATGTTGCTGCGATATCAATGTGAAAAGCCAAGATCTGCTTTTTGTGAGACGTATCTGTGAAGTGTACAATGACGTGATTACCGGATTAACATATATGCAGTTACAACAGGTCCTAACCACAGATCCTCTTCAACGATTTCTTCCAAAAGAAAGATAAACGTGGCTTCCGAGTTAATCATGAGGAATA
>CAJIBO010000051.1_pt1 | contig 20195 bp, 23 predicted proteins | sample 9199371 | NCBI WGS metagenome assembly CAJIBO01 (sample SAMEA7708307, study PRJEB35096) | sediment metagenome | biome: marine neritic benthic zone biome [ENVO:01000025]; feature: sediment [ENVO:00002007]; material: shallow marine sediment [ENVO:03000034] sea grass bed [ENVO_01000059] ... | reverse complement strand
TCATTTTATCTTGATAAATAGAATAGACATGGTGAAGTAAAGTGTCGGCTCTTGAGAAATTAGGCTCTTCTCTAACCAATGCAGTGCGGAAACTTCTGAATTCATCAATCGTCGATGAAGCAGCCGTTAAAGAATTGATTAAAGAATTTCAGCGCGCACTCCTTCAAGCTGATGTTAATGTACAATTAGTATTGAATCTATCGAAAGAGATTGAACAGAAAGCGTTAGAAGCGAAACTACCTCCCGGGATCAGTCGACGCGAGCACGTTGTCACCGTGGTATATGATCAACTTGCCAATTTTATGGGAGAACAACCACGCACAATTCGAGTGGACCCGGGAAAGCCAAATGTTTTCATGCTAGTTGGAATTCAAGGCAGTGGAAAATGTGTGACGGGAGACAGTCACATCTCGCTATCATGTGGAGACTCCAAACCTATCGCACACTTATTTCAGGAACACCTCACTTCTTGTGAACAGGTTGTAATACTAGATGATGGAATAGTGATCCAACCTCGCAACCTTACAATCCAGTCATATAACGTTGAATCAGGACAAATCGAGACGAAACAAGTCGACTGGATGTGGAAATTAAATGCACCTCAAGAACTAATCGAGATCCAGATAGATGAAAAAGAGAAACTGACACTCATAACGACACCCGAACACCCCTTTTTCTCCCATCAACACCAAGAGATCAAGATCACTCGAGCAGATCAGCTGCACATAGGCCAACCAGTATTAATTGTACCTGAGAAAACACAAATCCTCGAAACACGGATACTAGTCGGAAAGAATCAATATTACTCTTACAATCATCATGATAAGATAGAGGATGCAGTGACATCATCGTTTTCAAACCCTCAGCGATGGGGTGTGGTGACGCAGATTCAACGTAAAGACCCCCACTCACATGATTATGTATATGATCTCACCGTTTCTGGACATCACAATTTCATCGCAAATAATATTGTAGTGCACAACACAACATCAGCTGCCAAATTAGCTCGATACTTCCAAAAACGCGGGTTCAGGACAGCCCTGGTCTGTGCAGACACGTTTCGGTTAGGTGCATATAATCAATTACAACAACTTGCAGACCGAATTAAAGTTCCTCTGTATGGCGATCCAACTGAAACACGAGCGCTCGAAATTGCAGCAACCGGGGTTGAGAAATTTAGAGATGATAATTATGAAGTAATCCTGCTAGACACAGCAGGCAGACATAAAGATGAAAAAGATTTAATTGCCGAGATGCAACAAGTCGCGGGTCGAGTCAACCCTGATGAGGTAATACTTGTTATCGATGCAACAATCGGTCAACAGGCGTCAACTCAAGCAATGGCATTTAACGATTCGACTGAAATTGGTTCGATCCTCTTAACCAAACTCGATAGCTCAGCAAGAGGAGGGGGCGCTTTATCAGCAGTTGCGGTTACTGGGGTTCCGATTAAATTCATTGGCGTCGGGGAAGACGTGGAAGAACTTGAGCCTTTTAACCCTTCTCGATTTGTAGGTCGCCTCATGGGGATGGGTGACATTGAAGGCTTGGTGAAAAAGGTACGTGAAGCCGAAACCGTCGTTCCAGAAAAAAAAGTCAAAGCGATGTTGAAGGGCAAATTTACGTTAATGGATATGTATGATCAAATGGAAGCTATGAGCGGAATCGGTCCGCTTAAACGAGTCATCAACATGATTCCTGGGATGAGTTATCGAGTTCCTGATGATGCATTGGAAGTGGCTGAAGATAAAATTAAAAAATGGAAATATATTATCCAATCCATGACGATCCAAGAACGGGAAAACCCTAAAATCTTGAACAACTCTCGTATTCGCCGTGTAGCACGAGGTTCGGGTACAAGTGAGAAAGAAGTGAAAGAAGTTGTCAAACAATTTTTCACTACCCGGAAACTCATGCGATCCATGGGGAAACGCAAAATGCCTCCGTTTCTCCGGAAAATGCTAGGTCAGATGAAATAATACCTGTGGCAAGTTATGGATATTCTTGAAAAAGCAGCCCTGATCCTTGATAACTATCCCCTCTGCTCTACGTGTCTGGGGCGACAGTTCTCTCTTTTAGGTCATGGCTTTTCAAATGAAGAGCGTGGCGATGCAATACGAATTCTCATTACTCTTGAAGCCAGCCGAATCCTTTTTTCGGACGATGCCCGAGGACGTGAACTGCTTAACCTTGTTGCTAGAAATGATTTCTCTCGACGTTCAATGAAAACATATATGAAAGTTACAGGGAGTGAAACTGCTCCCAGTGCGGCTGAATGTTATCTATGCTCGAATGCCTTTTCAGCTCTTGATACGCTGGCACATACCATAGTGACAGAAATTGCTCAGTATGAATATGCCCATTTTTTAGTTGGGATTAAGCTCGAGGCTAGCATAATTGAACGAGAAGATGAATTGCGCGCGCAATTTCAGATCCATTGGGGGGAAAGCATACGTAACGATTTGAGTCGAGAAATCGGGAAACGAATTGCACAGATCACGGGAAAAGAAGCTTCGTTTTCGCGACCCGACATATTAATTACAGTAAACCCGTTCACTAATGATTTCTGGATCACGGCACATTCTCTTCTAATTGCTGGCCGCTATCGGAAATTTCATCGAGGGATTCCCCAAGCGAAATGGATTTGTAGTCACTGTCAAGGTGCAGGATGTGAAACTTGTCACGGACTGGGGAAATTCTATGCTGATTCTATAGAAGAATTAATTGCTCGACCACTGCTTCATGCAACTAACGGTACAGATGTGAAGATACATGCTGCAGGGCGAGAGGATATTGACGTCCGAGTACTGGGGTCAGGACGACCCTTTATTATCGAGGTGTTACATCCAATTAAACGAAATATCGACCTCTCGTGGTTACAACAAGAGATCAATAGTCAGGCGAAAGGTAAGATTGAAGTCGAGACATTACACTTCACGTCAAAAAAATCGGTGAAACGCTTAAAAAGTCATAGCGGAAACGCGAAGGTGTATCGATCTGTCGTTGAACTAGCGTCTCCCATATCCGATGACGAATTGGTGCGCTTAACAGCAATGAAAGACCTTGAAATCCAACAACACACACCAATTCGAGTTCAGCATCGTCGCGCCTTTCGACTGCGAAGAAAAAAAGTTTACGATATGTCCTATAAACGATTAAGTGCTACGACGATGGAATTGACGATCCACTGTCAAGGCGGACTATATATCAAAGAGTTTATTAGTGGAGATGAAGGTAGGACAACTCCAAGCGTTGCTGAAATTCTTTCAGTTTCAGCTAAAAGTATCGAACTTGATGTATTGGATATTGATATGGAGGGAGTGGGTATTGCCTAAATCAAAAGGGTTCCGCCGAGGCGCAAGGTATATTTTACGGAAAAAACCAAGAGAGCGAGGCCTCCAACCTATCGGTGCATTGTTACACGAATACCACCAAGGGGATAAAGTTGCTATCAAAATTGACTCAAGCGTTCATAAAGGCATGCCACACCCGCGATACCAAGGAAAGATCGGGGTTATCACGGAAAAACGAGGGCGTGCCTACGTTATTCAGCTCGTTGAAGGCAAAACAGTTCGAACTTTAATCGCTCGACCTGAACATATCAAACCTCATCCAACCTAGATTGGTGTTCTCCATGCCAATGAAAATTGTATCTCGAAAGGAAATCACTATTGCTGAAACTCGAAAACTTCTCACCCGTATTAACGAACCGGATCAATTCCAACTTCGTACCCTTGACTATGCCAATAAATTTGCAAAAAACAATGATACGAAAGCTGAAGAATTAGTTGAAAAGTTGATAGAGACATTCATGATTGAACGAAAAGACGCCGTTCAAGTTGTGAATTGTATGCCTACAAGTATCCAAGAACTCCGAGTCTTCTTTTCAACGGGACGTAAAAGAATCATATTAACATCTCAACTCGAAGAAATGCTCCGTATCTTGAATGAATACCGGTAATTACACTCCGAACTCTTATTAGTTCCTCACCAGCGAATACTTTACGGATAAGACTTTCAGATTATTAATCCAGTTCAATAATTCATAAAGCCATAATTTATGAACTGGAAATTATGAGATAGGTATCTAAGAATGGTGAAGCGATCTCGACTTGAAGTCTATTTTGATGTGTTAGAAGTAATAGACCAAGGAACCACAAAACCCACGCGAATCATGTACCAAACGAATTTATGTTGGACCGCTCTTCACGATGTACTCAAGATGTTGACGAGTCGAGAATTTATCCGTGAAGAGAAAATTAAAAAAACAAAGCGGTATTATATCACCGAGAAAGGGCGAAACGCGTTATCATACTATAAAAAGAGTATTAGCACACTTCACCCATATTCTAAGACTGCAAGCATTCCCTAAACTAGCTATTCAAAAGGTTATCATGATAACTCGCTCGTGTTGTAGTATGTTTATTATTGCATCTTAGTTCACGCGTATTTTCGATAATGTTTAAGCGGCTCGCTGACGAAAATTAAGCAAGCAACAGGAGGGCGTAGTCGATCAATTGGCGTGAAGCAGTGTTGAACAAGGCATTTCTAATCGTCAAGTTGCTTCGTTTAGACACTTTATTCCGGCTGAGAGTCTCTATTTCCACGTATGCATTCACTGATTATTTTAAAGGATTTGAGAGTGTAGAGGCAATACAGCGCATTTTTCATGGAGAATCTGAAAAGGTGCTGGAGGATCTACAAGTTGAGTTTTCTCCATTTGTTGGTTATATGGGGGTAAACGGCTCGAACGGTCATCTTATTGTTAATCCGACATATTTGAAACATGGTGATAGACTCGATGTCTACCTTGATATTATCCATGAACTGGTCCATGTTCAGCAATTTATTGCGGGAAGAGAACTTTTCGATAGTAATTACAGTTATGCTCAGCGACCAACTGAAGTGGAAGCCTATCGGTATACCGTGGATGAAGCGAGGAGACTTAGGCTCAGTGATAAGCGGATATGTGAATATCTCAAAACTCCGTGGATGAGCATCAGTGATCTGCAGCAATTAGCCAGGGCTCTTGACGTCACCTGTTAGCCAACTGCCTGAATCATACGTTGATTAATGCGTGCGCAAATAAAGTGAAACGGTCAGATAGGTCTTTGAAAGGTCCATTGGGGCTGAGCGTATTTTTCGGTTTTTAATTGATTCGCTAGATGGCGTTCCTCTTTAGTAAGTTGACCGGGGACGAAAGTCACATCGAGGGCTTCAGTGAAACCTTGAATTAATGCTTGTTCCACTTCATTGGCATCGACATATCCTATTTCTCGTTGAATAGTGGTGACACGGTCTTCGACAGATTTCACTAATTTGTCACTGATCTTTTCCTGGGGGACTTTTAATAATCGGAACATTGTGCGGATATCTGTATCAAGCAGCAAAGTGCCATGCTGGACGACAATACCGCTTCTTCGAGTTTGAGCATTTCCTGAAATTTTCTTCCCATTGACTTCAATGTCATTGATTGGCTTGAACTCGGCGGGTAAATGTAATGTGTGTAGAGCGATAACGAGTCCTTGACACAATGTTTCGTAAGATTGGATAATATCAGTGGGAATGTTAGGATGAGCTTGATCGACAATGATACTGTAGGTGATTTCTCCTTCGTAACTATGGTAGACAGCGCCTCCTCCAGTCATTCTCCGAATAATATCGACCCCTAATTGCTTACAAGCCTCGATGCTCACTTCTTGTTCAAGAATTTGAAAATACCCAATCGAAACCGCGGATGGATTCCATCGATATAATCGAAGTGTATTCGGCGCCTTACCTTGAGCTCGGAGGCGATACAATGCTTCGTCGATTGCCATATTTAAGTACGCATCATTTACTTCAAGATTAATCAGTCTCCATTCTTCACTCATGGACATTCGCCTCGTACTTGTTTTTCTATCTTAATTATTTCCTGCATATTTGGTTTTCGTGGGAAATTATAGAGGATTCCTCCGGGTCGTTCATTGTAATAAGGTCTATTGCATCCAGGACATCCAGATGTATGAAAGGGAATGCCACTTTGAATGACTGTTGTTAAACAAGTGGTATCGATGCCAAAAGAGAGAAGGCATCCTTTTGGGTTAAACGTGAAGTGCTCACTTCTCGTTTTACTATTGACGAGAAGATAATGGGCAATTTGTAAGCGTCGATATCGAGAAATGGGTGGTTGCGGTCTAGTGTTCAATGGTGTCCCAGGAATGGGAGTAAAAGCAAAGAGACTGGGATATACACCCAGATCCAGCATTTGTTGCATTGTGTGTAATAAGTCATAATCGGTCTCTCCGAGACCAGCAATGAAGTGGGTGGATACGTTGCCCTTTCCTAAATGTTGCACTGCAGCGGATAATGCAGCGAGGTGAGTCTTCCATGTGTAATGACTACCCGTGAGGTTACCTTTGATTTTATTGAAAAGAGCTTCTGTGGGAAGATCAAGGGGTATTCCAATCCGGTCAATACCAGCATCTACTAATTGATAGATCTGATTCGCGGTAAAGGGTTGGCATGAAATCGAGATTGGAATGTTGGATTTTCGAAGCTCTCTAATAAGATTTAACGTATCTTCGTAAACAGCTGGGTAATTTAGTGCTTGAAGACATATCCGTTGGACGCCTTTTGTTTTCCCGACGGCGTTTAACTGAGTGAGAAAACGATTCGTTGAAAAGACAGGCCAAGCAACTCGGGAAAGTCGATCTGATCGACTCGTACTTGAGCGCGCTTGTGAGCAGAAAGAGCAGTTCGCTCTACATTTTCCTGGGTGATATGTGAGTAGATACAAGGTCGTAGGCGCAACATCAATTTTTCCTATTATTAAGTCGAGGAGGATAGCCGAACCAAGTGAGACTCTAACCTTTTCTGGATACTGAGGTTTCACATTGACCACTTTTCTTTCTGAAGATACGTGCGTGTGTTTAATCAGATGCGGAAGTGCATCGTCGTTGGGTAATCTTGAATATGCGTTCATAATCATAAATAAGTCTGGAGGTTACCGTCCCAGCGGTCAGACTGTCTTTGTCGATGGATATCACGTCAGTTGCTAGATTGAGGAGGGACGGAGATATCGATCCTCGTGGAAATGCGCCGACAACTGCTAGAATCACATCGTCAAGAACGAAATCTTTGTAGAGGTGTTGGGGTGGTATGAATTGTCCAAACTTGGAGAATGCTATGATTGCTTTTGGCTTTCTTTGTTTTATGATTGAAGAGAGACTGCCATTCTCCAGGTGCATTAATGTGGCGCCTTTCTTAGGTACTTTTCCGTGGAGAAGAAGTTGCGCAATTAATCCTTTAAAACGTTCATAATTTTTTGGGAGACGAGTTATTGGATTGACGTGTATGATTTGGTTATTGCATGTGTGTACGAAGATTTGGAGTAAGGCCTCAGAATTTAAGGGAGTATCTAGTGCGGAAAGGAGGACCCGATGAATGATATCGGGTCGTCCTCTTCGCAGGTGATTTGGTAGGGTAAGCATCGCTCTATGATGATATGTTCGATCTAACAGAACTTCTTGAGGTTGCTTTCCGACTCTGGCAGAACTTCGCATCACGCTTGGATGAGTCCATAATTCCTGAGGAATAAGCTCTAAGGCTGCTTCCGCGAGGGCTAAGCAGAGCATATAAGCTTGATGAGGGTCGTGAAGGAAAAACTTTATCATCAAGCCAATCGTCTCCTGCTTTCAGCGATTGAAATCTTGAAACACCGCGGGTTGAGACGTCAACGAAACGAAAATAAGAGAATCGCTCGAGAGCGTATCCACATTCTCTTTACATTGGCTGAAACGATGTTTTCCCACGAACCGGAATTGGTTCAACGCTATGTGACGTTAGCACGAAAGATTGGGATGCGATACAAGGTTAGGTTGCCAAGAGAACATCGATGGAAGATCTGTCACAATTGCAAAAGTTATTTACGTCCGGGTCGAACATGCCGAGTGCGATTCCAATCGAAACGCGAATCTCACATCGTTATCACCTGCTTCATGTGTGGAAAGAGCAATCGAATGCCACTGCGTAGGAAGTAGCCTTAGATGCTGTCAAAGAAAGATCGAATGAGAATTCGTGAAACATTTACCCACACCAAACCAACAATAACTATCGGTAAAAATGGAGTTACCGTAAACCTGATTCAAGAAGCGCTAAAGCAATTAAAAACTAGTGAAATTATTAAAATTAGAGTTTTAAAATCAGCTCTTCAGCATGACTCATTTGACGTGGTAACAAACACTCTTGCAGAAGGAATAGATGTCGACTTGGTTGAAACCCGGGGACATAATATCTTATTATATAAAGCTCCACAAGAGCCGTAATGTGTGCGCTTGTAGATTACTCAACCAAGAACTCATCAGACAGTACTGGAAGTGGATTACGTTTATGAGCTGATTGGTCAATACGATCCACGATGTTTTGAACAGTTGTCAGTGGGAGTTTGAGTCTTTGACTAATTTCTTGAGGGGGCAGTTGCAAATAAAACAATCCAATGAGAATACGGTCGATTTCTGGATAGTCAAGGGGAAGTTCATCCGATAGTTTGTGGCCTGGATAGAGCTGTGGACTACTGGGCTTGTCAGCGATAGTTGCAGGAATCTCGAGGTATCGAGCTAATGCTCGGACATGGGTTTTATAGAGGTGCCCGATTGGGAGGAAGTCAGCGCCGCCATCTCCATACTTTGTATAGAAGCCAATTAGAGTTTCACTCCGGTCACTTGTACCAGCAACCAGGTAGTTCTTCATGTTTGCATAGTAATAGAGAATGATCATGCGTATCCGAGCGCGAATATTTGCGAGTGATTTTTTAAGCGTTGGAGAAGCAGACGCATGGGATAATTGGTTTTGGAAGGTATTGGTGATTGGGTGAATGTTGACGTATTCTGTGGAGATTTGTAAGTGTTGAGCGAGTGTGTATGCATCTATGGTGTCGTGAGAAGGAGTGAAAAGCGTGGGCATCAAGATGCCGAGGACATGTTCAGGACCAAGTGCACGAACACACAGTGCAGCCGTTAAACTGCTATCCACACCTCCGCTTAATCCAATGACCACCCCCTCCGTTTGTGCGTGTGATGTGACGGTTTGGATGAAAGTGATTATGGTATGACATGTCTTTTCAAGGTTGATTGGGGGGATAGTTATAGTCGGATCACTCATCACGATTTGTTCTCCTTCGGTGAATGAGGCAAGTTCACGATGATCATTACATCGTTCACGTTTGTTCCGGTTGGACCTGTATACACTAAGTCACCTAACTGTTTGAAATAGTTATGAGAATCATTATTCTGGAGATACTGTATTGGATTCAGATTTTTCGAACGGGCTCTCGTAAGTGTTGATGCATCAACGATCGCTCCTGCAGCATCACTTAGACCATCGACACCATCCGTACCTAAAGAAGCGATGACAACGCCTTCAAGATCCTCGATAGCTAAACTCGAACTCAATACTACTTCTCCATTTCGTCCGCCTCGACCAGTACCTGTGACGGTGACCGTGGTTTCACCACCTGCCAACACAACACCAGGTTTTGGAATTGGTTTGTTAGCCAGAGTAATTTCTCGAGCGATGGATGCTAAAACCGTTCCGACATGCCTTGCTTCGCCCTGAATATATGAGGAGAGGATAAGAGGTGTCAACTTCATTGCGCGTGCTTTTCTCTCAGCAGCGTCTAAAGCAAGGCTGTTATTACCAAGCAGGATGTTATAGACTCGAGCAAATCGTGGATCACCAGCTTTTGGCGATTCAGTGTTCGTTCCTTCTTGACCCCTTAAGAGGAATTGTTGAACCGAAGAAGGAGTGTCATCCCAAATAGCATATCTATGTAAGATTTGGACGGCATCGTGATATGTACTCGGATCGGGAACAGTCGGTCCTGAAGCGATGGAGGGTAACGGGTCGCCAAGGACATCGGATAGAACGAGACATAGTAATGTTGCCGGATATGACTCAACTGCTAATCGACCACCCTTGATTTTAGAAATATGCTTCCGAACTACATTGATGTCATTGATTGTTGCCCCACTCCTCAGAAGGAGATTGGTGATTTGCTTCTTCTCCGTTAAAGTAATACCATTTTGAGGGGATGGCAAGAGGGCAGATCCCCCACCAGATAATAAAAATAGAATCAACGTCTCTTCGGTGACCCCTTTAAGATATTGAAAAATATGTTCAACACCTTGCTGACCCGCCTCATTGGGGATCGGATGACCAGCCTCATTCAACTGAATTGTGGATACTTGATACTTGTGCGCTGAATGTTCGGGGATATTAATAATTCCAGCAGTGATTCGGCTACCGAAGATAGTTTCTACCATTTCAGCCATTGCACCACTCGCTTTACCACCTCCAAGGACGAAAATCTCCTTATATTTAGTAAGATTGAGGGAGTGGGGTCCAATAGTTAACGTGTTTCCATTCACTTGAACTTGAGTTTGGATAAGTTCCATTGGATCAACTGCAGAAATCGCAGTTTCCAACAAGGTCAGTGCAATTCGACGTGCTTCTGCGTTGACTTGGCTATGTGAATTTGCGATCAACGCCTCCTTATTTGTGATAAGAGACAACAATATATCCTCCATAACGACTGAATCAATAGGATTCAAACCTGTTTAGTTGGCTATAAATCATTCTTTTAACAATCATAAAAGTGAAGAGCGATGAACCAGCGAGTGGCAGAAATCATTGCGCGACTAACCGAGGAATATTCCGCTCCACGTACTACACTCCAGTTTACATCACCGTTAGAACTATTGATTGCTACAATTTTGTCCGCTCAATGTACCGATGAACGCGTGAATCGGGTAACCAAGCTCTTATTTCAAAAATATAAGAAAGCAGAAGATTATGCTAGCGCTGATCACGTTGAGTTAGAGCAAATCATTCGATCAACAGGCTATTATAGACGAAAAACAAAATTAATTCAAGGCTGTTGTCAAAAACTCGTGACAGATTTTAACTCTCGCGTCCCCAGGACAATGGCAGAATTGTTGACGTTACCAGGTGTCGCACGAAAAACCGCGAACATTGTTTTATCGAACGCCTTTGGAATCGTTGCCGGAATAGCGGTCGATACTCATGTGAAACGTCTCTCACAGCGACTTAACTTAACAACGAATAAAATCCCCGAGAAAATTGAACAAGATTTAATGAGAATTATTCCACGTCATACCTGGGTAGCAATTACCTATCTACTGATTGAGCATGGTCGAAAAGCGTGTAAAGCACGGAAACCATTATGTGAGCACTGTGTGTTAGGAAAGATGTTATGCCCGTCCTATAGCGTCGGAAGCTAAGATTATTAGACAGACATGATATTACAACCCCCGTGAATCGCAAGACACTCCCTAGGTGAAACCCATGACAACTAAACAATACATAACAGCAGGTTTCTTAGACGGGCAAGTAGCAATCTCTGACCCAGCCACAGCACAGTCACTATTAGAAGCAGGCTATGGATCCGCAAATGATAATGGTAAAGGAAGCACGCTTTCGCCCTGGGAAGCATTATATTTATTGGCTGAAGATCGTCTCCAAATACAAAATTGTCAAAGCCAACAGCCAATGACTTTCCAAACATTATTAACTCAATACAGAAAAGAGGATGAACAAGTATGGACAAAATACCTCATTTATCGCGATCTTCGCAGCCGAGGCTACGTAGTACGAGATGGCTTTGGTCTTGGAGTCGACTTTCGCCTCTATGCGAGAGGAACATATGGTCAAAAAGCGGCGAAATATTTAGTTTACACCCTCTGTGAAGGAACCCCCATGGCTACTAAAAAATTACGAGACATTCATCTGATAGCACAAAATATGAAGAAACAACTTATTATTGCGGTGATGGATAGACGCGGCGAAATCGTCTACTACTCTTTAGGATCGTTTCACATTTAACGTTGACGCGCGCGCAAAGGGATTCAATAATGACTGTGGAGAGAGTGCTGGCCTATATTCAAATAATGCGTCCAGTCAATGGATTAATGCAAGCTTTTGCAGTTGTTATAGGTTTCCTTGTCGTTCAACAAACAATAGTAGCATCATCATCCTTAGCACTAGGAATAATTACGGCGGTTATGACAACAGGGGCATCGATGGTAGCTAATGATTATTGGGATCGAGACGTAGATGCAGTTAATGTCCCAACTCGACCAATACCGAGTGGCCGCATCACTCCACGTCAAGCAGTGATTTTCACAGGAATACTTAGTCTGATAGGATTAATCGCTGCTTTTGCGACAAATATTCCGTGCTTTGGGATAGCTTTAATTTCCCTTGGCACTGCTCTTGCTTATAACTGGAAAGGCAAAGATACAGGTTTACCAGGAAATCTCATGGTGAGTTCATGCGTCGCTGTCCCATTCATTTATGGAGGCGTGATTCCTAAAGGATTTTCAACATCACCTCTTGAACTGAGCATAATTGGAGCTTTCGCTTCTATGGCATTTCTAACAAATACCGGACGAGAAATCACCAAAGGAATCGCGGATATAGCTGGAGATCAATTGCGAAATACACGAACCATCGCAATCCAATCTGGTGCACAGGTCGCAGCTAACCTTAGTGCAGTTTTTTATATCATCCCAATTATCATTAGCCTTGTTGTATGGGCATTTGGAGTTCTTTCTGAGTATTATCTGCCTGTTGTTATCCTGGCAGATCTGGGATTTTTGTGGTCAGCCCTTTCCTTAATCCAGAATTCTTCCGAAACCAACGCAACACGGATAAAAAATCGAGTCTTGTTGTCAATGTTCTTGGGCTTAATTGCTTTTGTAATAGGAGGTATATAACTTGTCTAAATCGTATTCAACAGTTCGAGGTATGAGGGACTTTCTCCCTCTTGAGTTATCCAAAAGACATTTCGTTGAAGCCAAAGTACGGGAATGCTTCCGATTCTTTGGCTACCAAGAAATAGAAACTCCCATTATCGAATCTCACGCCCTCATTGCCGCAAAGTCTGGAAATGAGATCCGTCATCGCCTCTTCGCTTTCACCGATTTTAGTGGACGAAAATTAGCTCTCCGACCTGAACTTACTGCCTCAGTTGCTCGAGTTGTGACCAATAAACTGCGTACTCAGCCAAAACCTATACGACTTGGTTATATCGCAAATTGTTTTCGATATGATAATCCGCAATTAGGTCGGTATCGAGAGTTCTGGCAAGCTGGCTTCGAAATGTTTGGATCAGAACATCCAATCGCAGATGCGGAAATTATACTCACTAATTTAGAACTGATGCGACGCGTAGGACTCTCCGAAGCCTTTCTGAAGATCGGGCATGTTGGAATTCTCCGAGAAATACTCAGCACATATGATATCCACGAAAACGAGCAAAACACAATTATGGGTCTCATCGATAGCAATCACCAAGATCAGGTCATGAAAACTTTCACTGAGCTCAATGTTCCAGCAGAGGGACAAGACGACATCCAACAGCTTTTTGCATTGAAAGGGACTCAACTCAGTGTCTTTGAACAGGGTGAAATCATACTCAACAAATACCCTGACGCTAAAAGAGCTCTTGCGAACTTAAAAACAATCGTTACCCTTGCCCAACAAAGCACAGTACCAAATAAAATCGTCATCGATTTGGGCTTTGCGAGGGGACTGGAATACTATACCGGCATGATCTTTGAAGTCTACGTCCCTGATTTAGGTATAGCCCTTGGTGGTGGTGGTCGATATGACAAACTGGTTGAAATTTTTGGTGGAGCCCCGATGCCTGCAGTGGGATGTTCGCCAGGAATTGACCGAATCGTGCTAGCGGTTGATAAATTGAAACGTTTTCCCTCACTGACTGCAGATAGGATACAAATCTTAGTGATCCCCGTGGACCAGACAACCCCGGTATTATCGAAGGGATTAGAAATCGCGACAAGCCTCCGCAATAAGAACATCATCGCTCACATTGAAACCTTCGGAAGACGCCTTCGATCGGCATTAACGTATGCAGGTCGACAAGGATACACCCATGCCATCATCATCGGCATGAAAGAACTCACAAAGAATCAAGTTACTCTCAGAGATCTGAAAGCGAAAACACAAGAACTCCTGCCCCTTAACCGCCTTGTTCAACACATTAAACGCAGCTAGCGATTAAATACGCGTGAGACCCCATGAAGATTTTAACTGCGGGCTGTGGTCATATTGGTTCAGTTCTCGTAAGGGATCTACTTTCCTCAACCTCCCATGAAATAACGATCTCAGACATCAATCTCCTCCAAGCCCAACAAACCCGGGATACCATTAATGCAGAAATAGAATGTAGGGCACTCGATGTAACCGATCAGAAAACCGCGGTTTCAATCCTTCAAGAATATGACCTAGTCATCGGACTCACTCCGGGTAATATTGGGTATCGCTTACTTCAAGCTGCAATTCAAGCAAAAACCCACTGCATTGATCTCTCGTTTATGCCACAAGACCCCCTAACGCTTGCTCCTGCAGCCCGAGATGCAGAAATCTGTGTGATCCCTGATTGTGGAGTTGCCCCGGGCTTAAGTAATATCTTAATTGGACATGGCGCGACGACCTTTGATGAAATCTCAAGTATCCACATCTATGTGGGAGGAAATCCCGCTCATTTAATACCCCCTCTCGACTACATCCTTACTTGGAGTCTCGAGGACCTGCTTGAAGAATATTTACGAAAGGTAACGATTGTGAAGCATAGTCATCGGATGACAGTGGATGCGCTCGAAGGACTTGAGTTAATTGGTATACCTGATGTGGGGACAATGGAAGCATTTTATACAGATGGGTTACGGACCCTCCTCTACTCGTTTCCAACGGTCACGAATATGTGGGAAAAAACGCTACGATATCCCGGGCATCATGAAAAAATCAAGTTATTACGCGATCTGGGATTTTTCAGTATCACGCCCATATCCGTTAAGGGAAAGGAGATAATACCCCGATCAGTAACTCAGCATCTTTTACGAGAAGCCCTCACACGACCGGAGATCCATGACATTCTGAATCTGCAGATTAACATGCAAGGTAAAAGGGGACAACAACGGCAGCATTATTCCTGTCATCTCCACACTCGATATGATGAAGCCCAAGGATTAACTGCGATGGCTCGAACCACCGCATTCACAGCTTCAATTATCGTTCAGCTCGTAGCTGATGGCGATATACATCTTCGAGGCGTCGTTCCACCAGAACAATTAGGAATGCTAGATCCGATTTTCGAGAAAATTATGATAGAACTTAAAGAACGACATATAAACCCGATTCACAGATATGAAGAATAATATTTTTGGAGCGTACGTTCATGGAAACGATCAGGCAACCGACATCAAGGTGGAAGATTTTCTCTCTCTTCCTCATCTTCGCCCTAGTCCTCTACATGGGCTTGTCATTTCTTCTTTATTTCAACCTGCGTAGCGACTACGCGATGATTCAAGACCAACATTCCAATCTCCAAGTCCAGCTTTATGAGAGTCAACAAGAGATTCAACGCTTGAGTCAACAACGCCAGATAGCAGAGTACATCAATTTAACACATAATCTTCCTATTCCCCAGATTTTTCAATTACTCAATCAATCCATTGTCTTAATTCAAACCAAGATCAGTTCGGGATTTGAGTTAGTTGACCATGCTCAAGGATCAGGTTTCGTGTATGATTTGAATGGCCATATCATCACCAATGATCACGTTGTGCAAGACGCTGATGAGATCACTGTCACCTTCACGACGGGCAATAGAGAAAAAGCAACTCTTTTGGGAAGAGATCCCTATAGTGATATCGCAGTCCTGAAAGTCAACCTTCCCCTGGAGACATTGCATCCAGTCGTTCTCGGCAATTCTTCCACTCTCATTGTAGGTGAACCTGTCGTCGCCATTGGGAACCCTTTTGGATTAAGTGGCACAATCACTGCAGGGATTGTCAGTCAAGTAGGTCGAGACCTCTCGGCTCCAGGAGGATACCGTATCGTTGATGTTATCCAGATTGATGCCGCGATCAATCCGGGGAATTCAGGTGGACCTCTTGTGAATATGTGGGGGGAAGTCGTTGGAATGAATACAGCAATAATTTCAGGATCAACAGGTGTTGGCTTTGCTATTGCCTCTGATACGATCCGCCGGGAAATCCAAGCATTAATTACCACAGGATCGTATGACCATCCATGGCTGGGTATAATAGGATCTGACTTGGATGGTGATACTGCAGAATCACTCGGACTGAATATCACCTATGGGATCCATATCTCAGAAGTCATTGCTGGGAGTCCCGCAGCGTCAGGTGGAATTCGCGTTAATGATGTCCTCATAACCATCGATAACACCACGATTCGTAATTTTAACGATTTATCCGTATATCTGGAACGGTACACTCAACCCTTGTCACAAGTTACGGTCACAGTACTTCGCAATCAACAACAAATGAATCTTCAAGTCGTACTAGGAGAACGCCCTCCACCATAACGCGCGCGCGATCGAGTAAAAGAAATCTTAAATAACCCAGCATTTCTCAATACCCTATAGCTATCGAGATCGAGGCGAAGCCGCTATTTGGCTGACTGGTATGAAAATTTTCTTACACTGCTTACCCGAAATGCCCAATATCTAGTATTAGGCGTCGTCATTGTCATTGTAAGCTACATCGCCTATCATGAGATCCGGCGGTTAACAACATGGCTCCGTGAACAGAAAAAACTCCCTCAGCCAATAATCGATACCTTTGCTCCCGTATTGAAGTATTCAACGATTATCATCGGTTTCACAGTGTTTCTCCTTAATATCTCGAATATCTTCGAGGTATATGACGACATTTATATGTTCATTCCCTCGATTATGATTGGCTCCTTCATCGTGATCGTGACGTGGTTCAGCTATCAAGTTATAAAATACACTTTTTCATGGCTTCGCGTCCAGAAACGCGTTCCCTTCGACATTCTCAACGTCATCGAACTCGTTATCAAGTATGGTGTCGTGGTGCTTGGATGTACCTTCCTGATCCTGAATTTTGTCGCTACAACCCTCGGATCAGAATTAGTTATAACCCTCATTTTCGGATGGTTTACCACCCATGGCGGTCGAGTGGTACTAATCATCGCCTCCCTCATTTCTGTACGAATCATCACGAAGTTTTTAGGAACATTTTTCGAAGATCTCAAGTGGCGAACCTCTTTTCAACCAGATATCATCGATCTAGCTGGAACGTCAACCCGATTTCTAATATACCTCGTTGTAGGTCTAATGGTACTTTCCAGCCTTCTTTCAATCATGGGGGCAGAAGAGCTCTTACCCCTACTGACCAGCATATTCTCTGTGCTCTTTGGCGTCGGATTTTCATTCGCAGCCGCTGGTGCGATAGGCAATTTCATTGCGGGCCTTGTTTTATCAAACTGGAAGCCATACGATGTCGGTGATCGCGTCGAGTTAGGAAATAACGTCCATGGCGATGTCATGGAATTTGACGTGCTATTCACGAAGGTTAAAACAATTAAAGAAGAGATTATTAGCGTCCCAAATCTCGCTGTACTTACAAACAAGATTATGAATTATAGCTCATTAGGAGCCTGTGTCATCCATTCAAGTATTGGTGTTGGCTATGAATACCCGCGCAAGACCGTTGAAGACTTACTCATTAAAGCCGCTCGTACAACAGAAGACGTTCTCAGCGATCCAAGTCCTTTCGTCCTCATCCCTGAATTAGCAAATTATGTAGTAATTTATGAAATAAATGGGTACACGGACAAACCTAATCAATTAGCTAAAATCTACTCAGATCTCCATAAGAATATTCTTGATATCTTTCATGAAGCTAGTATTCCATTGATTAGCCCTACTATTGTCGAACTCACCAACAATAAGGAAGCAGGGAAATAGCTTACGAATAAAAAACCTAAATGAAGCCACAAAAAATATTTATTCTCTTGAATATAGTTATGTGCCAAGCGGGGGTAGCCGAGTCAGGTCAAAGATAACCACTAGGTTATTGGATGCGCGGGACTTAAGATCTTAGGTATTGGGCTGAGATATCCCGTGGCGAAGGCCTTCGTGGGTTCGAGTCCCACCCCCCGCACTTTCCTTGAACCCCACTAGACTCGTTTACGAAAGAGCATGAGAGATTCCGGGGTTGTGCAGATGTATTCGAAGCCAGCTTCCAGCAGGACTACGCGCGCGGACCTATCATCGGAGAGTTAGCTAGGACATTCTCTAAACGTTTATAAAGCTCGATCACTGGAGGATGCTAAATCATATACTGGTGAAAATCATGGCGAATAAATGGGAATGCACGGTTTGTGGATACATTTACGACCCCGCCCAAGGAGATCCTGATGCGGGGATCGCAGCGGGCACAACATTTGAAGACTTACCTGATGATTGGGTATGCCCCCTCTGTGGCGTCGCCAAGGACATGTTCAGGGAACTCACATAACGACGCCTTACCCTCATACATACACGCGGCTGTAGTACGTAGCTCACGTATATTACCTAATAGCTTTACGCGCGCGCGCGTCCATTTCTTGTTGATTAAAGTTTTATTGTTTGTGGAATTTTTTATTATCTTCTAAATGTTTTAGGATCTTCGTTTTCTCTAAATAACATTTCAAGATCCTCTGTTCTTGGAACATCGTACAATATGACTCTTACAATAGCTCCTTTTGCTGTAGCACGATATCCATGAACTGTTCCAGGATTAGCACAATAGACTGAGCTATTATGTAACAATTCTCCTGGTTCATGAGATTGAGGATCTGAACTTACCAGAAGAGCTATTGGATCTTGAGCTATGAACCTGTCTCTTGCTTCATTTACTGTACAAGGATTAGGTCCTGTGTATAGTGTTCCTTTTTCTGGTTTAAATCTTGATGGTTTTAGTTGTTTGATAACTTCATAAGCTCCTTCAAAAGCAGGAGTTATTTCTTGATCTGTTACGTTAACTAATGGTAATTCAAACATCATAATAGAGCCATCAACAACTTCAATAACTTCAAAGTAAGGATTTCCATGAAGTTTTAGAAATGGTGCTAATGATGGATCTTTTCCAAGCAGCATCTCTGTCCAGATTCTTTGTTCCATTGGACTAAGCTCCTCTGGATCTGATTGGACTAATTCTTTTATTGTAGTTTCTCCAGGAAATACCATAGTCTGAGCAGATCTATATTCTCCAGTTGTTCTAACATCTGGATGTGCCACAGCTACATACTCTGAAAGATCAACTGGGCTTCTTACCAATCCTCCAACATGTCCTGGTACAAATTCTTCTGCTTGCTTTAGAGTTACGGTTTTTATTTGTTGTAAGTTTTCTACGTAAAATTCTGGCATTTTTATTTCCCATAAACAAAGTTTCTTTGAGCAGCTATATATAGCTAGCTAGCTGCAGATGAAATACGGTCTCTGAATCGCTACAGTTACTCCATGGCACAAATTCATTCAACGAAAACTAAAAAAAGATAGGGATCGATTATCGCCGTGGGTGACACGTGGTTAGAGTTTCAGTTTCGATTTGAGGTCTTTCGCCGTGTCTTCGACATGCGTCTTGCCATGCTTCATCAGTTCTTGCTTCGTCTTAAAGGAAGCTCCACATGTCGGACATTTGAGATCATCTAATACTTCTTCAGCTTTGTTCTTTATTGCTTCCATATACATTCACCTGATACAACGTATTCTGGCTTTTCTTGATTAACATTTCCCAAATTTATAAAGTGTAATCAGGTTAATCCTGTTTTCGTCAGTTGTTTCATGAGCACATACACGACGAGGGCGATCACGAGAAAATCAATCGCAGCTCCGATGAAGTGCCCAATACTCAATTGGATCGGACCAACCACCCAGAGCGCCTCGCGCCACCCACCTCCAGGGATGAAGAACGTGACGATGGGCATCAAGATATCACTCACAAGGGCTGAGACCAACGCACCGGCCGCGCCACCAATAATAAACGCGACTGCGAGACCGATAACCCCATATTTATTGAGAAACGCCATAAACTCCGCACGAAATCCTGTCGGTGCAGGAGCAGCAGGCGGAGCGGGTTTAGGTTCCACCGCTTCACGAATCTTCCGTAACTCACACAACATCTCTTCTTGGAACTCATTAGACGACAACACATTTCACCATAAGAAACGAATGAGTAGACGCATTGTATCTTTATTCTATATATTGTTAACGATTATTTACAGAAAAACATTATAGGCTCAGGTACTACGATAGATATTTAGTGATGAATCATGGCAAAAATTGCCAAAATTGAAGG
>CAJIBO010000114.1_pt1 | contig 21136 bp, 21 predicted proteins | sample 9199371 | NCBI WGS metagenome assembly CAJIBO01 (sample SAMEA7708307, study PRJEB35096) | sediment metagenome | biome: marine neritic benthic zone biome [ENVO:01000025]; feature: sediment [ENVO:00002007]; material: shallow marine sediment [ENVO:03000034] sea grass bed [ENVO_01000059] ... | reverse complement strand
GTTATTTTCAATTGACTCACTCCATGGTCACTAAGGACTGTTATGTTAAAATCATTATCATTTAAACATGTGCTCTATAGTTAACAAGGGATTTCAGTAAGCATAACTGCCCGTATCCTTGTTAAATTTGGATTCTCAATTGTGGGCTTAGTACTTGCGCGCCCGTGCCATGCGACTAATGTGTGCATCAATCTGAGGGGTTCCCTTCGCGACTAGAATTGAAACCGCAATCTCGACTAATGTTTCAGCTTTAATTCTTGGCAGTAGAGTCACCACACCAGATAGCTAGCTATGCGTCGTTATACCTCATTGGGTACAAGTTGGTGAATGAGGGGGGGAATCTCGACGAGGGATGTCACAACATAGTGAGGCTTCAGCTTTTGGATATCAGTTTCGTGATATCGTCCTCGATTGACTAAAATTGCATAGCCTTGATACCCCGCTTTTCGTGCTTTCTGAGTTACTATCACACCATAATCCAAGTCGTCAATAATAATGAAAGTACGTTCTTTGTAACGCGTGAGAAAGTGAATAACACCTTCTGGATCCGGTTTCATTTTAATGACGTCATCTCGCGTGATGGATTCCTGAAAGAAAGATGCGAGAGGATAACGTTGATAAATCTTATCGAGCTCGTGACGTGAAGTGTTTGTCAACAGAATCATCCGATGCTGGGATGTCTGTAGCTCAGTTAAAAAAGGCAAGGTCTCCTCTGGGAGATAACAATACTCATGATCCAGGCTTTCGTGGTTCAGAATGATCTCATGCAGTGCTTGGCGAATAGCCAGGATTTGGGTGAGGGGTTGAGGAGAAGAATATAGATAATTCATAACAGCGTTCCAGAAACGAGCAAGACGAGGTATCTGAGCTAACTCTTGTAATAGGACCGAAGGTAATTCGTAATTTTCCAGAATCTGCAGCATTCGGGAAAGATCGTCTGTTATCTTTGAGAGATGAGGTGCATTCTTCTTGCGTAGTATCAAAGTGTTGTCCAAGTCAATAAAGATCGTAACCATAGTGTTCACTCGGAGCTTGCTTGCGATCCGCGTCGTAATCAGGTTGTAGGAAAGACGCTCTCAGAGTTCGTACTGTATGATGCTGATAGAAGGGTTGGATCTGCCCTGCCTTTAAACGTTATCAATCATCCGGTGAGGGACTAGTATTAAATATTTGATCTTTCGTGTTCTTCATTGTGATGAATATGGCGTATAAAGCCAAGTACAAAGTTGTGGCGACCATCGACGCTGTTCATGGAACCTGTCCTGTTTATCAGGGAGGTGAAAAGATCGTGATGCAAGATGGTATGTTGAACTTGGAGGAGACCGACGCGATTTGCCTGCAATTACTGAGTACCCTCATCCACGAATATATGGTGAAACAACATCAAGATTACTGGAAAACAGTTGGTGGCTTCGATTATTCCCAAGAAAAAACCAAGTGTCCACGAGGAGGCCCTCCCTATGGTGAGGGATATGTAATTGTGAGTACTGAATCCATCCCGCAGGAGCCTTGAAATCGATGAGTAAAAAGTTTATAACGGTACTCGAGTGCGTGGAGGTTACGGGTTTTTGTCCTATCTATGAAGTTGGGAGTAAAGTTGTGATTGATGAGTGCCTCGTTTGGCGTACAGATCACTGTTTAGTCCGTTATCGTGCAGGTACTGCGGAGAGTGCTAATTGTTATCCTTTCTTGGTCGATGTTGCGCCCTATTTTCGGAGTCTCTGTCGGGGTGTCCCCCCCAAAGCGTTGGGAATAGCGGGAGCAGATGGTCATGGTTATGTTACCTGTAAAAATCTACCAGTTAAATGGTTTCTTGAGCAGGAGTATTATACACATGGAAATGTGACGTTCCGAATTCAGTTGTTACCTACCGATCAAAATTATAATGATCAGTTCGATGACGACTTGCGGCAGCGCGACATGCCTCCATATGGTCGATCGAGTAGAATAGATGAGACTTGTTCATCCGCGGATTGATCGTTGTATGCTCTATGACATTGTGATCAAGCGTGGTAGACTCCTGGATGGAACAGGGAATCCATCGTTTGAGGCATGTCTCTCGATTCACAATGGGCGTATAAAGGCACTTTCTAAAAATACGTCTGATCAAGGGGTAATCACGATAGATGCAAAAGGTTTGATCGTAGCCCCTGGCTTTATTGATTATCATAATCATTCTGACTTGACTTTGTTGGTAAATCCAGCAGCGGAAAGTTACCTGCATCAAGGGGTGACCACAATCGGGATTGGAAATTGTGGTCAGTCTCCAGCTCCGATTAGTCGACGTTATCGAACTGAGTTTACTCATTACTTTGCTTACCACGCGTATGGTCTTAACGTTCCGATGCAGTGGAGCACGTTCTCTGAGTATTTTCAGCAGCTAGAGCAGCAAGAGCTCGGTGTGAATGTTGTACCTTTTGTGGGACATGGTACAGTCCGCATTGCCGTAATGGGTTTTGAGACCAGAGCACCAGAGAAGGCGGAGATGGAAGCCATGAAGGCCTTGGTTGAAGAAGCTTTTATTGACGGAGTATACAGTCTATCGACTGGCCTAGATTATGTCCCGAATATTTACGCCAGTACCACTGAAATTATTGAATTGTGTAAGGTCGCTACGCAGTTTGGAGGAACATACACGACCCATACTCGAGGGACACAAAGTGAAGGCGTTGAAGAAGCATTGAAGATCGGGTTCGCGGCGAAGATACCAGTACACATCTTGCATGCTCAATATAGTTTACCGCATTCAGCCGCAAAGATTCAGGCGGCAAGAGAAAATGGCTTAGAGGTCTCATTTGATGCGTATCCATATGACGGAGGATGCGGTGCGTTAGATTCTCAGCTTCAAGAATTTGAGCAAGGCAGGTTATTTGAGGGAGGACCGCATGAATTCTTGAATCGCCTTCAAAGGTCCCACATACGGCAAATCTTGAAACAGCGGTTACGCGTTGATTGGCGTCGCCTACATGTCGCGGTTTGCCATAACCCTGAGGTGCAAAAATTTGAAGGGACTTCTATTCAATCGATTGCGGAAGCGCAGCAGCAACACCCAATTGATGTATATTGTGACTTACTGCTCGCAAATGATGGGATCGCTTTACAAGTGTTTCGGCATGCCCTAGACGAGAAATATGTGATTGCTGCCTTACAGCATCCGCTAATGCTGGTGGGTTCAGATGGCTGGGCATTAGCAGATTCCGGTGCCTTACGCGTCGGCATCCCTCATCCTCGATGCTACGGTACGTTTCCCCGGATTCTTGGTCGATATGTTCGCGAGTTGGGAGCTCTTTCGTTGGCAGAAGCGGTCGCGAAAATGACCTCAATTCCTGCTCAACGACTTGGTTTACTCGATCGTGGTATCTTACGCAAAGGCATGAGGGGGGATGTCATCGTGTTTGATCCCGCGAGAATAAGTGATCATGCCACATATGATGCACCTCACAAGTATTCACACGGAATTGAGTATGTGATCGTGAATGGCCACGTGGTCCTTGATAAAAATCAGCCTACAGGAAAATTAGCTGGACGTATCTTAAAAAAGAGAGAACAAATCACTGTGTCATGATCCAGATCAGCGCGACTAGATAGTTGAATTCAGTGAGAAGCGCGATTAGTTAGCCTCCCCCTAGAAGGTCGATGGAGATTATCGCGATTTTCTTACCTGCGGGGATATGCTGATTCAAATCTGATAAGTTTTTACCTTCGATGAGGATGATTTTTGTCCCTTGCTGGACCGCTTCGAGTAATCCATGTTGTTGAAGGAGCGTACGTAACACTTCTTTTCGTGTCGAAATTATTGTTTGGACCGGTTGAATATGCTGAGACAGAATTGTGACTGCTCCTTACCTTTCTTACCAGATTGATTGTGGATTAAAAAAAAAGGGTTAAGTGGGTAGATAATCTGCGACCCAGGATATGTCGAGTTCACCGAGTGTTTCAGAGGTGGGAATTCCTGTTTCAGAATCCCAGCCCATCATGGCATAGAAGAGGCGTTTTGCTTGCTTGAGCTTAGTGGGATCAACACCACTAGTTAATGGCCCTGAAGTGGCTGGTTGGAACATTCGGGGAGGCAACCAGTCATCTGTGACTGTGAAGCCTTCACGAAGATTATAGACGCGAGCCATTGTCAATACGCGTTGACCTGTTTTCATCAATTCGAAAGCAGTGGTATTCCATCCGGTAACGGCATTAAGAATTGTGACAATCTCTTGCTGAGACCAGGGTGGAAAGATACAGAACGCGAGAGAGTTCATCATCGCACGCCATTGAGTGTGATATTTTTGGATACGGATCTTGCTTGCACCCAAGTCTTCAAGCGGAACCGGTTCATAGACGCCAAAAGGTTTGAAGCTTTCTATACCGGCGTCCGTAACGGTCATTGTATCATGGAGACTATGCACGTGGTCAGCGCCGGTCGGTGAGACACTGTAGCCGATAGCCATGCCTCGTTTCAAGCGGGGTTCGTGCATTGGAAGTTCTTGGCCCTTAACCTGAACTGCGAATTTAATGGCGTCTGATCCGATGTGTTGTGCTGCGCGGAGACAGCCTTCAGCGAGAATAGCTCCAAAGCCTTTTCGTTCACCAATCAGCTGAACCATCTGGACCATGGCTTCACCATTTCCGAAACGTAAGTCAATACCTCCCGTTTCCTTCTTGGTGATGAGCCCCGCTTCGAAGCATTCCATACCAAACGCGATGGAAACCCCGGTTCCAATCGTATCAAGGCTATAGCGATTGCATAACTCGTTAGCTTTGCAGAGCGCGGCCTCATCGGTTACACCGCAACAGGAGCCTAAAGCCGCTTCAGTCTCATATTCTGGTCCACCAAATTTAGGATCGACTGAATACTTGCCATCAATTTTCACCACTTTCTTACATCGAACAGGACAGGCGAGACAGCCTTCCATCCCGATCATAATTCCGTGTTCTTTCCAATAGGCTGAAGAAATTCGTTTCGGCTCCGGGAATAAGCCATCTCGAAAGTTATTTGTCGGAAGATTACCTGATTCAACGCCACTAGTGAGATCTCCACCAGTACCAAAAACACTTAAACCGATAGGGTTCTCTCGAATGTTTCTCGCGAGACGTGCTTGAAAACTGCGAATCGTATCTGAATCCGCCATTGGCAGTGTTCCACGCCCATATACTGCTACTGCTTTCAAGCGCTTGGCACCCATTACCGCGCCCATACCAGTTCGGCCTGCCGCATCTTTGAAGCCATTCATAACACAGGCATAACGCACGAGGTTTTCCCCACCGGGACCGATCATTGCTGCTCTAATACCGGGATTCTGTAATTCGGTTTGTATTGTGTCTACAGTTTCGTCGACATGCATACCCCAGAGATGTTGGGCATCTCGAATCTCTACCTCGCCATCATGGACCCAGAGGTATACGGGGTTGTTAGCTTGACCTTCCACAATGATCGTGTCGACACCTGCGAGCTTTAACAATGCTCCTGCCGAGCCTCCAACTTCCGCGGCACCAAATGCACCGGTTAAAGGTGATTTCGCTCCGACAGCATTCCGCGCGCTGCCACCGATCGGAGCCCCTGTTACGACACCCGGAGCAAATAATAACTTGTTCTGGGGACCCAGAGGGTCAATCTGTGGTTCAAGTTCTTTAAGGAGATAATACGCGATAAATCCCCAACCACCCAAATAACGTCGGTAAAATGATTCTGGTGGTTGGTCAATTGTCACAGTCTCTTGAGTCAAATTAACTCGAAAAATCTTGCCGCTATATCCATTTGGCATTATCTACACCGATTAGTCGACTACATTTAGCGCTTATAAGTGTTAAGGAAGCGACGTGCCATGGACCATTAGGACAATTTTTGAAGCGCTTGAGTTATACGGCTTAGAGCCTCTTGGAGAACAGCGAGACTAGTACCTATATTCATTCGGATGTGTCCTTCCCCTAGCGAACCAAACTGTGAGCCAGCACTGACACCAACTTTCGCTTCAGTCACGAGATAGTTGACAAGATCGCTACTGGATTGTCCATAAGATGAAAGGTCGGGAAAGACGAGATACGTTCCTTCGATCATATTACAGCGAATATCCCCGATCTTTCGTAATTGACCGATTACATAATCGCGCGCCAAGCGAAGATGCTCTAGTTCTTGTGTGAGATAATATTCCACTGTCCCAGAAAGAATGGTTTTAGCCACTGCGTGAGCCAGCGTTGAGGTTCCTCGAAGGATGCTCGGAGCCATTTTCTTCATGTCCGCTAACATGGTTTCATTTGTGGTTGCCATATAACCAATTTGCAGTCCTGAGATATTGTATGCTTTCGAAAAGCCGAAGAAGGTGAGCGTATTATGAGAGACATCCGGATGTAAAGACGCAATACTAGTATGCACGTGCCCTGGATACACAATGTCTTCCCAAAGTTCATCAGATGCGATAATGAGATCATTATCTAGGGCAAGATCCGTGATTGCGGATAATTCACTCTGTGTCATGACACGGCCTGTAGGGTTATGTGGATTACACATGAAGAGAAGCTTCGTTCTGGGACTGATTACATCGTGTAACACGTCAATGTTGAATCGAAATCCATCGCGGGAATAGAGTGGCCAAAACACCTTTTTTAAATTGAGAGAGTCAATTGCGCGAAAGAACGGAAAATACATAGGATTGGTAACCACAACTTCATCGCCAGGTTTACATGCATACCGACAAGCCAGCCACATTGCTGGAATAACGCCTTGAGTCACTAAGACTCCAGACGGCGTAACGGGAATTCCATTAACAGCCTGAATCTTCGCAGCAAGCAGATCTAGGAGTTCACGTTCATCACAGTAATGCAAGTCTTCATGCTGTATCGCCTGGATCGCCGCCTCTTTAATTTCTGGAGCGACACCAAAGTCTGGGTCTGCAATCCACATCGGAATTACGTCCGCTGAAAAACGACGCCACTTCCGGCCCTTCCGCGTCGCAAGATCTTGTACAGGAAACTCAAACAGAGAAGTCATACACAATCATCAACTACAACGTTGCCACAATGATGATATACAACATCTTAATTATGTTTCGTCGCAAGTGAAAACTGTGATCCGAGAATCCTATCTCGCTAATATGCGACGTCTTCCTCCTACCGCTTTAAAGATCGTCGTAACCGCGACGTCGAAGAGTCCGTTAGCACCCGGTTGGTCACTTGTCAAAGCGTGGAATGCTCGGCCAAGGTTACTTAGTTGGCAGGAATATCAAAAGCGATACCGCAGGGAAATAAGCGAAAACCCTGAAGCCCTCAAGTTATTGCAGAAGATAAAAACAATCAGTCAACATAGAGATGTGTACCTAATTTGTTATGAAAAACAATTTCCCTGTCATCGGTTTATCCTACTCGATATGATTCAGGAATCCCCGCCCACCGACAATACGTGATTTAGACGTATTCATATACCGACTGCTGGCTTATTTCTCTTGAAGATAACGTTTCCCGCTAATCCAGCTAATTTGTCCGAGTGATTCGTTGTTTGACGGCATATATCAATCCAATGGGCCCCGTCATCATGACATCACCTGCAGGGGCTGCATAATGCACAGGAAATTTTGTTTTCGCGAGTAATTGTCGATTAGGCCCAGTTGCTGCAATAGTGTTGATTTGAGAAAACCCTGGAGCTGCGGATAAATAAAATGCGCCATGACCTCCATCTTGAAACACATCTTCGTTACGAAGGTGGCCGTCGCCAAATTGGGTTAAAAAATGCTCGATTTTTGGTGGTGTCAACGCGCGGGTATGATGCTCCATTATGCCAATTACCTGATTCCCTGAAATGATTGCCGCCATCGTGTGACCGTTCCCCACATTCACGGCAAGAACCAGGTCGCGATTGGATACAGCGCTGTCTTGTAAACATCCAAGAACTGCAGCGGGAGCGGTATCCATGAGTAACACTTTGGCGTTTGGTAATTGTGATCGAGAGGAATGTGCAGCTGCTCGCATTCGTAAGAAACAGGGTGGAATGTCATCTTCTAAAAAGGCTAAACGCTCTGGTGAGGGGTTTGAGGTGAGTACGTCATGTATTTTGCGGATCCGAAATTGTCGATTACTCATATTCTTGGGAAACACGCCATGATCCTGAACCGCGATCGCGACAACATCGACGTCCATCAGAGTCTCATTAAACTTGCTAACGAAGTCATGGATTTCATGAAATGGAATTTCATTGAGATGTATGGTTACGCCATCAATGTCACTGGATTCCCTGTTCTCAGAGACTATTTCGATGCCAAGATCCATGACCTGCTCAAGAAGATTGCGCACGGTATAGGCAGCGTTCTTGGTCATGAGGACTCTCAAGCCTTGTTTCAGGTGTCGTCGTAAGGCTGATGTTAACGCCCCACCGCCAATGATGTTTCCCTTTAAAAATAAATCATGACCACGCTGTGTCGCTTTACGTACGCGAGTGGCATAAACGAGAGATGGGGAAGGTAACACCATCTTAATGCAATTCTCGATACTTTGTTTCTGGTCATCATACAATAGAATATCTGAGGTGCCTGCACCAATATCAATCGCCAAAACTTTCATGATAACGACTCCGATATCACGTCAATAACAAATGGAACAAGGAATCCTGCAGATTTAAATTGTTTTAGATACCCAGCCAGCTACTATATGTATTCAATCGGGTGGGTATTGTTAGAACTAGTATTCACTCAAGTTCTAGCTAGCAACAAAAACTAAGCAAATGGAAGAAAAGTGCGCGTAGTATTTAGGTGCTGAGTGAGTGTCTCAGTGTTCTGATGAATGCTGCTTCGTCCTCAGCGAGTCGCTCCTTAACTGCTCGCCATGTTGTGGAACAATTCTTATAATCGATCCCTACGATTCCATGAATAACTCGATCAACATGTTTTCGATTCTCTTTGGTGATTGTGAGTCCAGCTTTAACAAATATGTGACGGAGATGACGGAAATAACATGTCATATCTTCACACCATGACGTATTATACGTTGATACTGGCTCTTAAACTTCAAACGTGTGCGCGTATTCGTATCGGACGCGTAACCCTGACCTGTCTAGATGACAGCATGTTCTTCGATGACCATTGACGTAAACGTACGCATAAAGTTCTGGGTATCAGCAACCGCTCATTGACCTTCCGGAGTTTCTACAGCAAGCTGCATCGCTTCAAGATTGTCAAACCACAGTTCGGCTGTGCCTTGATATCCTGGCTCTTCACCATCCGTTGAGAGGACAAGGTTGATAAGGTATTTCTTGACACCAGGCATTTTCTTTACGAGAGGCGCATGAATGTTCAGCCAATATTCAGCAAAGGCTTTACGCGTCATGTTTTCTTTGATATAGACTTTTGCCTTCCATTTTATGACCATAAACGTTGTTCTCCATTGTTTCTTGGCATTTATATCATCGCTCCCCACCTCGGAGCTCCCTGTGTATCGAGCCACGTATGATTAACATTGTTCACAACCACCGCGACTGACTCTTGTCCCGTACACAATTACGATAATCTTACCAACTCCTGAAATTTAAGATTTCAACAAAATAAGAAAGCGCTAACTTGCGCGCGTAGTGCAATGATATCAACATGTCCCAGCAACCACGATCTTGAAGACGGACTTACTTCTTGATACATCTCACTGCACAGGGAGCTCATCACGTTTCTTCCGAAGGGATATCGGAATCATAGCGATAAATGCCGTAATACCTGACATGATAAACACCGGCGTTAAACCCAGAGTCTCTGCAACCGACGAAGTGAAGACTTTCAGAATGTTTCCTGATGCTTGAGCAGCGTTATAGATACTATTTGCAATTCCTCGATTCTGTGGGGTGGAATCCGCCGCGACAAAAGCGGAGCCTAGACTCATCGTTGCCCCGAAACTAATGCCATATACGAATGCCAGGAGACTGATCGATAAATAATCACCTGCGAAGGGCATGATCAAACTAGTGATACCTCCTAGCCCTAACATAGATAAGAGAAAAAGTTTCATGGAGACACCTAACAAGAATGTGGTTGAAGAGAACCGTATGAGCATGACACCCGCACTACGAAATGTCGACAGAGAGGATACCTCGGCATCCGAGAGCCCTAAATCCACCCGACCAAGAAGGGGAACATAGGTACTCATGATCGCAAAAGCAAAGAAATAACAACACACCATCACCAACAGCCCAATGAAACGAGGTGTCCGCATTAACGCACCAATATTCTCTTGATATGATGGTTGGTCCGCCTGGGCGGACAGTGATGGCAGTCTGGTTTCTTGTATTTGTGTAGCAATATAAATGAGGATCCCTGCTTGTGCCACAAGATCAATTTGATGCAACGTTCGAAGCGATACAAAAGGCATCGTTAACAGAAAACTACCGATGAGTGGGCCAATGAGTTGGCCGATTCCGGAAAACATGAATAGTGTGCTGATGGCTTCCTTCTGTTTGGCTGTGGACGTGATATCGGTAATCATGGAAAGGAGAATTGGAAAAAAGCCTGCACCCGCAAACCCTCCTATAAATGCAGCGAGTAACAGATGATCAGAATTAGTGGCAAACGCACGAATCAGTGTGCCAATCAGAGCTAGAGCACGTGGATAAAGTAACATTGGACGTCGACCAAAACGATCCGACATGAGTCCAAACGGCACCAAGACAAGGATTCCCATTGCACTCCAGACCGTCGTGATCAAATTGATTTGTAGCACATCAGCACCAAGATCCAGCGCATACAGCACACTGATCGCCCAAGTCATCATGGCAGAAGTCGTAAAAAATAAGGGCACAACATAAATCTTGGTTAATCGCGTATTCCGAAGAGTTGAGAACATATCCCTTATCCCACGAGCCAGCGGTCGAGTATCATGTACCTCATCGCTAATTAAAGATATAGCTTAAGCGTAATAGCCTGAACGCGCGCACTATTCAAAAATCTTGGTGAATGGTTCCTCTTCTTGGTGTTCTATCCTGGTATTACGGGTGCGGGCTCGCTGTCCACAAAATGGACAATACCGAATCGATGTTGGCAGTGCTGAGAAGTCTCTTCGACAACGGGGGCAATGGTTTTCATGCGTCGGCTGCTGTTGGGGGGAGTTGTCCTGATGTCGTTGAAGAGGCATCTCCGTGTCATTCGCTAAGTAATGCAGGTAGGCTTCTTCAAGTTTGCGATAGGCTTCCCAGGATGCAATGGAGTCACTATTAAAGTCAAGGATGCGTGCTTGCTGTGACGTGGTCTCGATTTTGATGATGTGGTGGGTGCCATCGGGTCCCAGTCGACTGGTTGGTTGGCTGACGTTCTCGATCTCCACATACCTCACGAGCCAGTAATCCGTATTCCTTACGGCAAACATATCACCTGGAAACTGGATCCACGAAATGACCTGCGTATTGGTGACCACATAATAGAGGCGATTGAGGAGGTAATAGACGTAATATAGGTGCTCTTTGGGATCCAAGATCTTCACAATGTGGTCTGGCAGCACTGCCCAATAGTGATCCTGAAGGGTTTGCTCGCGCTGCTGTAGCTGCAACCTGCGCGTCGCTTTGATCGCGGCAACGACTTCGAGAAATTGTGAGGAAATGGAGTAGAGGTGATAGGGGGGTTTTGCTGCCACTGGCTTCGCCTGGATCCGGCCTTCCAGCTCGAGCTGGCGCTTATACTTGTACATGGTCCCGCGTGATATCATCCGCGTTTTTACAAACTCGCGCTCCAGATCGCGGGTGCGGACGTGCCCCCGCTCAGAGATATAAATTAGCAGATCATCAGGGGTCACTTGCGGCATTTATTTAACACATTTATACGTAGTATAGACGTTGTACTACATATATAGCCTTTCCACTATCATGTAATAGAGGGAGTAGATATGGGAGGATATATAGGAAAAATACTCAAAGTAAATTTATCCACGGAAACAATCACCGACGTTGCACTTGGAGAAGCGTTCTTCAAAAAGTGGTTGGGTGGATTCGGGCTTGGTGCCAGGATTCTCTACGATGACATCCCCGCAAAAACCGATCCATTAGGACCCGAGAATGTCGTTGGGTTTACAACAGGAATCTTAACAGGAACGCTCACGCCCTTTAGCGGGAGTTTCACCGTTGTAGGCAAATCGCCACTCACCAACACGTGGGGAGATTCCCGAGGGGGCGGCTTTTTTGGGAACGAATTAAAGTATGCGGGTGTCGACGCCGTCTTCTTCTATGGCGCCGCCTCAAAACCCGTATATCTCTGGATCACAAATGGTACTGCAGAGCTCAAAGATGCCACTCCGATTTGGGGACGCAATGTCAGTGAAACAGAACAAATTGTGAAGAAAACACATGCGGATCCACGAATCCAAGTCGCCAGTATTGGAACGTCAGGAGAACAATTATCGTTAATCTCTGCCATTATGACAGATGAGGGGCGTGCCGCCGGTCGACAAGGCTTAGGCGCAGTCATGGGGGCTAAAAAGTTAAAAGCCGTGGCCGTTCGGGGAACAGGTAAAATTCCGATTAACGATATGAAGAAACTCCGAGAAGTGCGAACCCAAGCCCTTGACGCAATGAAAACGAATCCTGCCTATGATCTGTTCTGTAAATATGGCACCGCGGCTTTCACTACTCAATCAGCGCTAAGCGGTGATTCACCCGTCAAGAATTGGAAGGGATCTGGGAAGGAGGATTTTCCATCCGCCGAAAAGCTCAGTGGCGATAACGTCATTCATTATGATACTGGGCCCTACGGGTGTTTTGGCTGTGTTGTTGCTTGTGGCGGGATCCAATGTGTCGAGGACGGGCCATATGCGATTCAAGGTCACAAACCAGAATATGAAACCCTTGCAGCCTTCGGGTCCATGTGTCTGAATGATAACGTTCAGTCGATCATCTACTTAAACCATATCTGTAACGACTATGGGTTAGACACGATATCAGCTGGAGCCACAATCGCGTTTGCGATGGAGTGTTTTGAGAATGGGCTTATCACAACCGAGGATACCAATGGTATTGCCTTAGAGTGGGGCGACCATGCTGCGATCGTTGAAATGACCCTGAGAATGGCGAAACGCGAAGGATTCGGAGACATCTTGGCAGATGGTGTCCTGAAGGCAGCTCAGCGGATCGAAAAGGGATCAGAGCAATATGCTATGCATGTTGGAGGGCAAGAATTGCCTATGCATGACCCTCGCGACATCGAGAACCCATATAATACGAAAAATGCGTTCATGTACATTGCCGACGCGACACCTGCACGCCACACTCAAAATCCCCATGAAGGTTTCGCTGTCCAGGCGGCAGGGGTATGTAGTTTCACCAGCTTCTTACAAGGCGTAGGCGACGACACCCCACAAATCACTGACTTCATCAATGCCGTCACAGGATGGCACCTGAGTCCTGCAGACATGGTCATCATTGGCGACCGCGTTGCGACCATGAGACACGTCTTCAATATCCGAGACGGGTTCACACCATCCGACTTCACGTACCCTGACCGCGTTCTGGGAATTCCCCCGCTACAGTCTGGACCCCTCGCCGGAGTCACTGTGAAAGAGCAGGTCTCGAAAATGGTTCGCGACTATTTTCAGTCCTTAGACTGGAATCTTGAAACGGGCAAACCTAGCATTCAAAAGCTCATTGATTTGGGATTAGCTGATATCGCAAAAGAGCTCGCTGGCTAGCTGCGAATGAGTACACGCGTACTGAGGAGGATACGCGGTACCCCTCCCCCTTACCCTACTTCATTCAATAAATAATACTTCAACTCTTCATTCTTGGTGGCGATGGAGGAAAGGGAGAGTCTTATCAACGCTTATCGTCGACCGCGAAGACATGTCCTCCTCGCCAACCCCACCCTCTCGCCAGGACCGAAATCATGCAACACCTCACACGCGATGAACGGGAAGCACTATTCAGGAAACGATTCTGCCTGATTCCAATTAAATTAGCTTATGAAGCACAGAAGTGGGCAGTCTCCATCGATGATACCTGTATTGAAGCGCTCAGATGCAGGATCAATGAGAAGAAAACAGCTTATCTCATCAAACTAAATCAGCCACCTCAAGATCCATCATGAAACTCAGTATGCCAGGTGAACATACTACTCCTGATCACGCGCGCGTTAACTGAGTAGTGATATTATGGAACGGATTACACCCAGCTTTCGACGGGTATTTCAAAATACTATCTTTCAACTCTACAAGAAAAACGGCTTCTATCACGCCCTCAAAGACCCTGGGCATCAACGCGCGTTCATCAGCCTTGTGAAGACACTATCTTCAGAATATGCGGCAATGTGGAACTCCGGCATCTTCTGCATTGAAGACATCATGAATTTGATGGTAAACATCCATGTCCGTGCATGTATCAATCAGTTAGAAGTAGACATAGCCCGACTCGAACAGCTGCTGCAATGTACAGGAGAACAGATCTCTCCAAATACCTTCCGATCCCATAGTACTGAATAAAAAAAACCAGCTAACAGCAACGAATACCCAGTTATTGCGTTCTACATCTTTTTTCGAAGTGCGCGCGTGATATAGCGAGCGTGTTATGGCACCGGAAAGGGGATTTTGATACAAATTTACTAGTAAATCATCTCTCATGGAAAGAAACTGAAGTTCTGAGATTGCAGACATTGAAACCAGAAAAAAAGGGAAGGGGATGAAAGGCTGTTAGAGCTCAATGATGACGCCGCTGTCTGGTTTCTCCGATCGTTCGTCGTAGTCCCAAATCACGAGATAACCGTCACCGATGCTGACCCAGCTGGCGATCGTGATCCAGTCGCCCGCTGTTTCATCCATCCACCGGTATCCAGTGATAGCTCCTGTAAAGGTCACACAGTCGAACGTTAACTCGGAAGTGCCCCACATGAGACTTGCTCCATCCGTCTGATTGTTCACACCAGTAAAGGTGTTGATGATCTCGCCTTTGCCAAATGTCTTGTTCACCCAACAGGGATCGTCCCAATAATGGTAAAAGTTGACTTGCGTACCTTCCTGGAGCTCGAGTTCACCCGTCGTCGCGACGAGGACCCCGGGATCAAGGACAGGTGGAATCATTGCAGGTTCTGCCCATCCCGTAAAGGGTGTAATGTCAGATGCACAGTTCAAGGTGACATCAGGCCAGGCACGCTCGAAGTCGTTGTTGTCCCAGCCCTCGATGATGTATCCACCAGCCGATGTTGCGGTATTCCAGGCAATAATCTGGTATCCCGCAGTGAAGTAATCGACGGCGCTCCAACTCATATACGCTGTGTGCGAGTCATACTTGCCGGTCATGTATCCATGCCCGAGAACGGTATCGTCTGGGCATGGGCCATCGCGGATGACGCGTGTCGCATAGTAAAAGCCGTCATCCATCCATGGTACGCCTGTCCATACCATGAACAGGGTGTTATGGTTGTAGAGATCGCCACGAGGATCGTCTGCATCGTTCCACCAGATAAATTCGTGTTTTTCTAGAATGTAGTCACAGGTCTCTTTGATCGGTGTGAGAACAAAGGAGCCGTTCACCATCTCTCCGCCTACCGTTGTAACGGGTGTAATTGAGATAGGACACACCGGTTCCTCTGGACATGTAGGCTCGTCAGGGCATTCTTTGGGACACTCCGGTTCGTCAGGACACTTTGGATCTTCTGGACACTTTGTAGGGCATGTTGGTTCTGCTGGACATGTTGGTTCCTCAGAAAGCAGAAACAAGGTACAACCTTCGGCGTGAAACGCTCCGCAATCATCCGTCCAAACGAGACCTGTTGTGAAGAATTTCTCAACGTACTTGTCTGAGAGGGGTCCCACATCGCCGCAGATCTCTAATTCACCAGCTACGTTGAATTCACTGCTTGTAATATTGAAGATCCCTTGCTCATAACCTGACGCGACAACGTCACCACATGCGTTCTTATATTCGACTTCTTCGCGGAAGATTTCAAGTTCACCCTGCATCCCAGCTCCAAAAGCGCTCCAGTCCGCGTCAGGCCCCACGAATGAAGGGGCGGGATCCGCATACGCAATCCAGACCAGCTCGGTACCATCAGCAAAGGTAACCGTGCCTTCCCAACGCAGAGGACCTGTCCCACTGACCCCTTCACCCATAAAGATATAGTGCGCATCGGCAATGACGACGCTGACATCATTACAGGTCTCCTTACAACTCGCGGGTTCCTGGGGACATGATGTTTCGGAAGGACATGCGGAAATAGCGTTTTCTGTATTATTTGCTAGAATCGGAGTAATACTGGTATTTAATGCGAGAATACTGGCAAACAGCAATAATAGAATTAGCGTTACTTTCAGTTTAGGTTTCATAATATTTCCTCAATAACTTCTTGGTATTTATTTGGTATACGCCCCACCTCGGCGTATGGTATAGGCGTCGATATGCGATGTATTGATATGTTAAAACACTCCAATATTATATTGTTATTATATGTTTTATGTGTTTTAGACGCCGTAATGATACATAGAATCCTCTATCGATAAATCGCTTATGAAAAATGTCGCGGGTACGTCTAGAAATAATATCAAGAAATACGTTCTGCTCTGCCTGGGATTTAAGACTTCAAACAGTAGGAACTGCTAGCTAGCTACAAATATTTCTCTTCAAGTGATTAATGATGAGATAGCTAGCTAGTCAAAAATGGAAGGCTTTCGTTAACGGTAGACGACGCTGTACGGGTTGATACCACCCTTGGGGCGCATAGTCCGATGTGTGCAGGTAGCATTGCACCAGGCAATCCCGACTGCCCTCCCTAAACGTGAATAACCGGCTCATGGGGTAACAGAAAGGCTTCCTCCCATGATATCGCGTTAACGCCGCGACATTAATGAAGTGAGTGCGCCACTTCGTTTCGATATGCGATCGACTGCCCTTTCGGTCGTCTGGATATGTATGTGTATGTCCGCCCAACCAGAAATCAATGGCTCCAGGATGGGTCGACAGATAGGTCTCAAAACACTGCGCATCGGATTGTTCATCCACAAAATACAGGTATGATGCGCCCTGTGGCGCACCATTTGGAAAATAGCCATGATAGTGCGAACGCCATCCACCGGCTTCATCGTTCTCAAGTCCCTCCCACGGGCCTGACGCGACCGTCGTCTCCTTCAACATATGATGATGTAACGAGATGATGATGGAATCGGGATTATCCTCAACCATTGTCCGCCACCACGCAAAAGTGTCACCTGTAACCGCTCCCGCAGGATAGCCTCCGTGACGTCCTTCCCCAACCGTAATCAATCGACCAACCGGAGGCGAGGCATCATTGCGATCACTCATCATCAGAAAGAGCAGATTGCCGACACGAAAGGCGTATCGCTCCCACGTCCCTTCAATCGGATACGGTCGTCGGTCAGCACGAACACGAGAAAACGTGGAGTGCTCTCCAAGCGGATCAACCCACTTCTGAAACCAGACCTGATTCCGCGTGGCATCATGATTTCCCGCCAGATTATAGAAGGCCTCCCTCGAATGATTCGATACCGCAAATTGGTGAACGACTTCTACGCCCTCATCGTCGTGTGGGGGGGTCTGACTTCCAGAAAGATCGCCTAAATGAACCGCAATATCCCACTCAAATCCGTGACGAGGATCTTCGGTCTGTTGAATGGCTTCAGCCAGGCTACGCCGCCCAGCGACGCGAAGATCGGTTCCTACATGACAACAACCACAAGCCCACACCCGAAAAGAACGTCTTCCATCGGTCATCCATACATCACCAATTACTCGTATCGCCTAATAATTAGAAAGTAGGGTAATCTGGGATTTAAGGGCTTCAAAGAAAAAAGATAGAAAGAGGTTAGATGCTGACTGCAGCTTGTTGTTCACGTTGTTTGAGGATGTTGTACAGGTATACGCGTGCGTATATTTACCGGTAAAAATGGCGCCGGGAAGGGGATTTGAACCCATGTAGTCCCGAAGACCACTGGATCTCGAGTCTGGTTGATTCAAGAATGTCCAGCGCATTACCACTCTGCCATCCCATGTTGAGGCCCTTCAACGTCCTTGGCAACGGGGGTTTCCCGGCGTTGATACTCAGAATATGACTGGTTATTCTTTAAGATATTGATTGAGCGGACTTGTGCACAAACAGTAAAAGCGTGTTCTGTCATTCGGTGGTGTCTGAAGTATTTCCAGTTAATATCTCGAGGTATTTTGTGAATCGAGGTGCTAACTCGCGGCCTTTTTGAGTTAATGTGATTAATTGACGGTTGGGGGCCTTCTCACCTTGTTGGACTGTGGTTTTTTCTATGAGTCCACGTTGGGTGAGATCAGAAAGATGATGATAGACGTTGCGGCTATCGGTGTCCTCAAGATAAAGATGAAATTTGTCTTTGAGCGTCATCCAGAGATTATAGCCATATGAGTCAATGGCTGATAACTCGTTGAATTGAAGAACGGCCAACAACTTTAGTTTAGTGTTACCGATACAGCCTGGCTGTTTAGGCATAGCAGGTCACAGTAAAGCTTAAAAAGCTTGGAAGCGTATATAAATTTACCTATAGGTATATAACCTATTGGTAAAAAATTTCTCGTTCGCCTTTTAACATACCACATCAGGAGGGTCGGGTATGCTCAGTTCCAAAGAAGTATTCCATCGATCGATGACGGAACAAGGCCGATGTCCTGAGTGTCGAAGCACAGCCTTTGTAACTGACCGAGAATCGGGAGAAGTAACGTGTCAAAGCTGTGGTCTCGTTCTGCAAGAAGATCTATTAGATCATAAGCCCGAATGGCGGGCATTCACTCCCGAGGAGCGGCGATCAAAAGTACGTGTTGGTGCTCCGACCTCATTAAAACAGTTTGATAAGGGGCTTTCTACTACGTTTCAACCTTATCGAGATCCCTACGGTAAAGCGCTACCCATGAAAGAACGCCTTAAAATGATGCGTTTACGGAAATGGAATATACGGGCGCGCATGCATTCCTCGACTGAACGTAATCTATCCCAGGCGATGCATGAATTAACGCGACTCTCGGATCGCCTACACATACCCCGAGCAGTAGAAGAAAATGCAGCCCTCATTTATCGCAAAGCATTAGATTGTGGATTAATACGTGGACGCTCGATCCGAAGCATCGCAGCAGCCGCTCTTTATGCCTCGTGTCGATTAACGCGGACGCCTCGCAGCCTAAAAGAGATCGTGGAATCAAGTCCCCGTGACCGGAAAGAAATTGCTCGATGCTATCGTCTTATCCAACGCCGCCTTAATGTCAATATGCCAGTTGATGACCCTCTCAAATACATCTCCAAAATCGCCTCCAAGTCACAACTGGACCAAAAAACGCAGAACCTTGCCATTGAGTTATTGCATCAAGCAAAACAGATTAATGGATTGGTGGGAAAAGGTCCAACAGGGATGGCAGCAGCCGCTCTTTACATTGCGTCGATCATGAATGGCAAGACCATCACCCAACGCGAACTCGCGAAAGCCGCAGATGTAACCGAGGTTACTGTTCGGAACCGCTATAAAGGGCTTGATAACGCGCTTCATCTCGGGCTCCGAAGTAGTCGGTACTAATACGCGTTCTCAGACTTGATCTGAGATAGATTTATGACCGACCATACCCCATTTTAACATGATTCATATGAGTCAAGCGCTGACCTACGCAAAATTGCGTAGATTTGATGATTTAGTAAGGTTCGTAGGCATGTCTCCCACGCCATTTCTGTTCCATGTTAATACATCGGGTAAACACGTGTATTTTGTCCAAATTACCAGTTTTGGCGGGGGAAAAATGGTATATTTTGCTGATCTAGATAGTCGAATCGAAGAAAAATACGTTGTTTTCAATCGTTACCGGGGGGAAATCACGTATAGTGATCAATTTAGTTCAGATGGTCAGAGCGCCCATATCCCCATATTTGAGTTAGAAGGCACCAACATATTCAAGAAGTATCCACCAGTTTAGTGTATTTCCTTTATAAGCTCAAAGACGACCCTATAATATCGAAGTTAAATATGGGTGGTTCATTACATAGCTGGTATGAAGATAAAAAAGGCGCCATCAACAGCATTATATCCATGTCCCATTATCCTCCTTACATGTCAGGATGACCAAGGCTCGACAAACATTATTACACTGGCATGGACGGGCACTGTGTGTTCTGATCCGCCGATGATAGGCTTTAGTATTCGTCCGAGTCGCTTTTCCTTCTCACTTCTTCAGGAATCCGTGGAAGTCGTAGTGAATATTCCCACTACTGCAATTCTAAAACAAACTGATTTCTGTGGCATCGTCTCTGGACGAGATCGAGACAAGTTTACAGCTACCGGGTTATCAGCTGAGCCAGCCACTCAGGTCAAGCCGCCGCTAATCCGTGAATGTCCCGTCAACCTAGAATGTATCATTAAAAATCGTGTCAATCTTGGTTCACATTATCTCTTTCTAGCTGAGATCATCCAAGTGCATGTCAATTCAGAAATTCTGACGGAGAAAGGGCGTATTAACTTCACACAGGCGTCTCCCATCGTCTATAATCAAGGAGAATATTGGAGCCTGAAAGAACAAATAGGGAGACATGGATTCTCTAAGCAAGAATCCACTCAATAACATACACGAGAATGTTTGGAAGAGAGAAAAATGAGAGAAGTATCTGCAGACGAAGCATGGTTACGGAAATATCCAGAACGTACGGTTCTTGCAGCATCTGTCGATTCGACAGGACGAGCAAATCTGATTGCGCTGGGATGGAATATGCCCACATCTCATTCACCCCCCATCGCAGCTATTTCCATCGGGATCACACGTTATAGTTACCAACTCATCCATGAGAACAAGGAATTTGTCCTTGTTTTCCCAAGCTACGAAATGCAAAATCAAGTGATGTATTGTGGCACCTATTCGGGTCGCAATGTTGATAAGTTTCAGGAAACAGGCTTAACGCCTGTCCCTGCAAAATATGTACAACCACCACTCGTTAAAGAAGCCGTTGTGAATATGGAGTGCCGAGTCATTGGAGAAATGCGCACAGGTGATCACACATTATTTGCTGGCGAGATTCTCACAGCACATATTTCAGACGAAGCTCACCAAGTACTGTTCAATATGGGGCCCGACGAACAGGGAAACCGTAGATTCCACGGTTTTTAGCTTTGTCGAATATACTATATCATGTATATGTCCTGTTATGTCAAGATGGAAGCTATTACACGGGATATACGAGTGACTTAAAAACGCGGCTCCGCC
>CAJIBO010000123.1_pt1 | contig 21382 bp, 23 predicted proteins | sample 9199371 | NCBI WGS metagenome assembly CAJIBO01 (sample SAMEA7708307, study PRJEB35096) | sediment metagenome | biome: marine neritic benthic zone biome [ENVO:01000025]; feature: sediment [ENVO:00002007]; material: shallow marine sediment [ENVO:03000034] sea grass bed [ENVO_01000059] ... | reverse complement strand
TGCGTTATGATATAGGAATTAACATAAGTAGAAAATAACATTTGCTTGCGTGTAAACGCAAAGTGTTATTGACGCGATATCGGTTATCGTTTCAGAGGTGGCGCAAAGATAACTAATTGGCTAAATGTTTGATCTCCAACGTTGTGATGTTGATGTGTTTCACCTGGAGGTATGTAAATTAGAGTCCCAGAAGTTCCAATAATTTTTTTACTTCCCGAGGTGATCGCACATTTGCCTGAAAGCACATAAAGCAGTTCCTCAACCTCTCTGGTTTGAACATCAGACTTCCAACCGGCAGGAACTTCCATCCAAATGACTTCAACGTTTTTAGAGCCGAGAGCCTCATTAATCAGAGTTTTGGCTGCTCGTCCCGGTTCTAATCGACTCGATTTCACTTCAGTTACTGACATAACCTTCATGGTCATTACCAGAAAATAATAATAGGAAACGGAGTTTAAATGCCTTCTGTCACGGCTTAACACAGAAGATTTACGTATAAGCGTGCGTGTATGTGACTCAGTGAAAATCTTAAAAAATATATATCTGTAATAGCTAGAATATCAGAATTAAAATGGATAAAGCAGATATCGTCTCTAAGTGTGATTGCTGTGATAAGCACGGAGAAAATCTGAGCCTCCTTTCAGCCAATCATAAAGAAAGAGGATGGGTGAAGGTTTGCAAAGACTGTTGGACTACTTTATACTCAAACAATGCAATGATCGCAGGAACAGGTACTTCTGGATCTGTGACTAGCAGTAGTTCCCCATGTAGCTCATGTCCTGGATGCCGGTTTTAACTATACAAGCTTCAACCAACTCACGTGTAAACGTATGCACGCGCATCTTTGATGCCATAGAAGCAGAGTATCAAGTTAGCAATTGATCACTGATACGTTGGACTCGCACCAACTCAAGAACCAAATTGTGATTTTTTAACGTTTGGATTTGTGAATTTAACGATCAGAACTATTCTTTAGGGTTGTTTGCTTCTTCTAGTAAAGGTACAGGTATATCGTTCTTCTGTAAGATACCCCATGCTGCAATTACTCCGGTAGCTGCAGCAGTCACTAAGCCTCTGGATAGCCCTGCTCCATCACCTGCAACAAAAAGGTTCTCGATAGGTGTTTCAAGATTATGATTTGTTTTAATCCGGTTTGCTGAAAATTTGACCTCTGGTGCATACAGAAGCGTGGAATTAGAGGAAACTCCTGGAATTACGTTATTAAGTTTATCTAAGCCTTCAACAAGATCGGTGACGATACGGTGTGGTAACCCCATACTGACATCTCCTGGAGTTACATTTAGAAGCGTGGGTTTAACATTTCCCCGTTGTAATCGTTCCCATGTGGATCGACGCCCCGCTTTAAGGTCGCCAAGCCGTTGAAGAATGGGTTTTCCTCCGCCCAAGGTCGTGGCTTGCATCGCGATCATTCGGCCGTACGCGGTTGTGTCCTCTAAAGGCTTGGTTAAGCCAACCCGGACTAAGAAAGCGAAATTAGAGTTTGAAGATAATTTGTCCGTCATCGCATGTCCATTGACCCCAATGAATCCATCATACATTTCTTGCACTACAAACCCTCTCGCGTTCACACAGAAGGTGCGTACAAAATCATCATATGTATCTGTATAAATATGGAATTTAGGGTCGCGATTGATTTTTGTGATTGGGGCCATGACAACAGCGGGAACTTCCACGCGCACACCAATATCTATTGGCTGATATTCAGAGGGTATTTTTAACCTTTGAGCTTCCTGAGCTAACCAATTTGCACCACTTCGACCTGGAGCTAAGATGATGTACTTGCTTGGTATTGTGGTTCCATTTTGAAGAACCACACAGTTCTCATCTATGCGGGACACTTTTTCTTTAAGAAGAAATTTGCAATTCTTTTTCACTAGATGGTTTTTCATATTTTCTATGACGCGGGGGGCGTTATCTGTGCCAATGTGTCGTTGAGGAATCGAGAGAAAATTGACACCCACAGCTGCAGCTTTGCGTTTTAATTCTTCAACTTCTTCGTGTTTTGGGTTGTATGTCTTTGTAGGTGCTCCATTTTGAAGAAAAATGTTATCAACATATTTTATGAGTTTGTGGGCTGTTTGCTCATCAACAAACTCGGTAAGATTGCCCCCAATGTCCACTCGTAAATTGAGTAATCCACTTGATAGGGTGCCCGCTCCGCCTACCCCACACATGATTGAGCAGGGGGAACATTTTGTACAACTCTTATAGGCGGTGGCTGGACAGATGCGATCCTCAACGTCTCGTCCCATATCAATGATGAGGGTCTTCAACTCGCTGTTTTCAACGAGTTCCATCGCTGCAAATAAGCCAGCAGGACCAGCTCCAACTATTGCTACATCAACATCCAACGAAAAAACCTCGGACAAGCCAGACCTAGTTTGAAGTATCGAAGGAACCTAATATACTATATGCTTCAGTCAAAAGAGCAGATAGAGTAAATCTGAGTCGAAATAGATAAGTTTCGTTAACAAGAATAGTGTTATCAGAAACGTGGAGTGCAAACAATGTGGAAAGCAAAAACGGAAGCAAAACAACGGCAAATGCGCGTCATAATACAACGATTAGAAAAACGCTTTCCCGGTCTGCATGACGTGTTTATCAAACAGCCGTTTCCACTTCTGATTGCAACTATTTTGTCACAGAATACATCAGATACGAACTCTCGACGAGCGTTTCGTAGTCTTGAAGCCCAATTTGCAATCACTCCCGATGTTTTAGCTTCTTTGTCTCCAGAGGAAATACAACCCTACATTAAAATTGCTGGACTCTACAGAATTCGAAGCCAAAGAATCATTGATGTATCAAAGATTATTCTAGAAAGATTTCAGGGAAATATATGGAATATTCTACATCTTTCAATCAAGAACGCACGAGAACAACTATTAAAGATTCCTGGAATAGGTCCAAAAACTGCCGATATTCTTTTAGCCTTTATTATGAAGCACCCAACTATGCCTATCGATACCAATATCTTCAGAGTTGCTCTACGAATCGGTATCGTTAATGGTCGAAAATATCAGACCACACAAAAAGCATTAGAAGAGCTTATTCCGAAAAAGAAGATGCAAACGATGCACTTACTCCTCATACAGCACGGACGAGAGATTTGTAAACCACGAACTCCCTTATGTCAGCAGTGTCCAATCGATGAATGTTGTGATTATCCACTCAAAACATAGCTAGCTGACCATTTGAATTTCTCTAAAGATTTATAAAGCGCTACAGCAGGAGTAGGAAGTAAAATTTTCAGGGGAGAAATATGACAAACAAGTGGGAATGCACAGTATGTGGATACATTTATGACCCCGCTCAAGGAGATGCTGAAGCGGGTATCGCATCGGGTACCGCGTTTGAAGATTTACCCGACGATTGGATATGTCCTCTCTGTGGTGTCTCCAAGGACATGTTCAGCGAACTTACATAAATGATCTTTCACACTCTCCTAACTCTTTTTTCTTTCAACTAAAAACATAGAGTTCTTCATCATATCGTCTATCAAATACTTGACCCGGCGGTAACCGGCGATAAGATTTCGTAGTGAGGTATCGAACAAGTTTTTGATTGATAGCTTTTGCAGAAGTCTCGCTATATAGCCACTCAAGAGGTATGTTCAGAAACATTGGTCGGAGCGGTATCATATGACGAGTTGTTTTATGATTAAAAAGTTGATTCCTTAACGCTGCGGCAATAACTTCGCTCTTTGTGACAGTGGGTGTCTGCAAAATTGGCGTGTTGTCAGGGGTAGTAAGACGAGTAAACGCATCGGTATCTGTTTCATACGTTATTGAAGCCTGATTTCTCTGTAAAGAGGCTTCAATGTTTCGTATCTCATGATAGATATGTTGAATGCTCTCTTCATGTGAATCGGCTTGACTGCGATGAAGAGTATAACATTTTGAAGCCAAGATTAGTGCTGCAAGAGCTTTCCGGTTTTCTACGAGGTTTTGTGCCTTGGTAAGATTGTGTTCTTTTAAATGGTATTGTTGTGAAAGCAAAACTCTAATATTTTGTTCACTCAAGGATGAATGAATAACTCGAAACCAGGATCCAATAGCAACATGAGGGTTTTGATAATCTATAAGACACACGGGTATGAAACGACAACCCAGTTTTTGAATTGCTGCAATACGATGCATTCCGTCTAAAACAATGAAGTGCTGACGATCAACAATTATTGGATGCATAAGTAATTGTCGGGATTGAATATTGTTGACTAGTGGATCAAGAAAACGAGGCAAGATTTCCTCGTGAATGATCAATTTATTTAGTTCTACTAAAGTAATCTCTAAATCAATCAACGGGTGGTTAACGATATACTTAGTCACAAAGATAATCTCCCGAAACCCATAACTTTCGTGATAGATCCTCCACAATCACTTTAAATCGGTAATCATGTACTTTTCGGTCAGGCATATTTATACCCGATCATATTATAGAAGCCTGCCTGTCACACACGCGCTCAGATTTTGAGTTGAAGATTCGTTTACTTGTTAAAACACATTCAAATAGTAGCATTGAGAGTATTTGTCATTCGAGTGATTCTAGCATATGAAAACCTACGATGTTATAGCGATTGGTACCGGTTCCGCGATGAACATAGTTGATGCATTATTACAGCAAAATCCTCACTTGAAAGCGGCTGTGATTGATAAAGATGAGCCGGGAGGAATCTGCTTAACGAGAGGGTGTATTCCAACAAAAATACTTCTGTATCCCGCAGAGGTTATACGTACTATTCAACGGGCAGAACTTTTTGGAATTGACGTTGATATTAAACACATTGATTTTAAACAGGTCATGGATCGAATGCGAAAACTCATCTATAAAGACATCGAGATGATTCGTCAAGGCCTGACTCATTCAGATCGTATAGATTATTACCCAACAGTCGCCGAGTTTACCAGACCCTATACCCTAACGGTGGACAACGAGCAAATCACGGCAAAAATGATTTTGCTCTGTATTGGGTCCCAGCCCCTCATTCCACCCATAGAAAATATTGAGAAAGTAGGATATCTTACCAGCGACACAATACTAAAAATTAACGACCTACCTTCCAGTGTGGCTATTGTTGGAGGGGGCTACATTGCTGCTGAACTGGGACACTTTCTTGCTTCCATGGGATCAGAAGTAACCATAATTGGACGAAATCCGCAATTTCTTAAACAAGAAGAACCCGAAATCTCTGCCCTTGCTAAGATAGTGATGGAAAAGCACATGACCATCTTGACTAACCATGAAGTAATAGCCGCTGAAAAAACAGCTACTGGAAAAAAGCTTATTGCTATAAATCGTGATACTGGACAAAAAATCAACGTATCTACTAACGAAATACTAGTAGCTGCGGGCAGAATCTCTACAGCTAACATACTTCGCCCCGAAGAAGCAGGCATCAACACCGATTCTCGGGGATGGATTCAAGTTAATGAGTATTTAGAAACCTCACAGCCGGGCATTTGGGCATTTGGCGACGCAAACGGCAAATACCTCTTCAAACATGTTGCGAACTATGAGTCCCTGATCGTCTATTTTAATGCGGTATTACAAAAACAAATCAAAGCGGACTATCATGCCATTCCACATGCTGTCTTTGCACACCCGGAAATTGGCGGTGTGGGTATGAGAGAGAAAGAAGCCATTGATCAGCTGGGTAAAGACAATGTACTCATTGGATATCATCGATACCAAGACACAGCTAAAGGCGAAGCTATGGGTGTAACCGATTATTTCGTCAAAGTTATCGTTGAAAAAAACAGTTTAAAAATTCTTGGTGCCCACATCATTGGTCCGCATGCTTCGGTTCTTATCCAAGAGATCATTAATTTAATGTATACACCAGATCAAAGCGCCGCGCCCATTATTAATGGTATGCATATACATCCAGCATTAAACGAAGTCGTTGAACGCGCATTTAACTCGTTAATGCCCGTTGATCATTATCATCATGCACGAAGCCATTAATTCATTTATCGACTCAATACCCCCCGTATATTAAGCTTTCAGCGGGTTTGCAGGATCATTCTTTGCATAGCTTAGTTTGACCATCCATGTATGGATGTAAGACTGTAGGGAGATCTACTGAGCCATCTTTCAGCTGACGTTGCTCGAGAATTGCGATCATTGTACGGCCCGCTAAAGCTGTGTTATTTAAAGTATACACAGGACCAATTGGAGATTGCCCCGTTTTCTCGCGATATCGAATATTGAGACGACGTGCTTGGTAATCAGTACAATTTGAATTTGACCCACTTTCCCTGAATTGCCCATCAGCCATCCAAAGTTCTGTGTCATACTTCTTCGCTGCTATGCTTCCAATATCACCTGTACACACATTTACCACACGATAATGAAGGCCCAGCGCTTGATACAGCTTCTCGGAATTATGTTGTATATATTCATGTAATTCCCAAGATTGTTCGGGAGTGGAAAAAATGAATTGTTCAACTTTATTAAACTGATGCACGCGAAACAACCCTTTTGTATATCTACCATGTGTTCCAATCTCGCGCCTGAAGCACGGGCTTACACCACAGAGCTTTACCGGAAGCTGCGAGAGGTCCAATACTTCATCCATGAACATTGCAGCCATTACATGTTCACTTGTTGCAATTAGATATACATCTTCACCTTGAATCTTGTACATCACACTCTCAAAATCATCCAGATCCGTTACTCCTTCATACGGCTTACGCTTTAACATCAAAGGAGGACTAATTACAGTGAATCCTTCCTTGCGCAGGAAATCGATTGCAAATCGTTGAATTGCTAAATCCAACAACACCAAATCTCCCTTCAAATAATAAAAACCTGCTCCTGAAACCTTCGCAGCTCGCTCCAAATCGATTAGATCCAGCGCAGTTAATAACTCAACATGACTTTTTGGAGTGAAGTCAAATTGCGGAGGCTCTCCCCACTGCTTCACTTCAACATTTTCCGTATCGTCAATACCATAGGGAACTGAAGTATGCAATAAATTCGGAAGCCTCAGTAAAGCGTGCCGGGTCTTAATTTCAAAGGATTCCACTGTATCTTCCAGTGTTTTGATTTTTTGTGATAAATTAGTTACAATAGCGATCTTATCTGACGCATCTTTCTTGTTTTTTTTCAGGCTCGCTATCTCTAAAGTTAAGTTATTCTTAGTGTGTCTTAAATCATTAAGCTGGGATAACGCCAGTCTCCATTGTTGATCGTCTTTAAGTAAGGTATCAAGTAATGTAATATACTCGGGATTGCCTCGTCGCTTCAAATTATTTCTGACGAAACTAGGATCTTGTCGGATAAGTCGGATATCAAGCATAAAGAGTCACCTCTATTACTATAACTTTGTCGGACGTTTTGTTTCCCTTCTAAAGATCTTGGCAATCAAAAAGAGAAGCGTGATGTAAAAAGATATTTTAGTCTTTTAAGTGTTGTTTCGTTTAGGAGAGATAGTAATGAAGTTGTTTACCGTTGGTCCGGTAGCGTGTTATCCTGAAGTATTACAGGAAATGAGTCGGCAAATGTACAGTCATCGAAGTGCTGAGTATAAACAGATGCATGCTGAAACCGTCGAATTATTACAAAATCTAATAGAGACTGAAAACTCTATCTATCTTTTTTCTAGTACTGGTACAGGATTTATGGAAGCTGCAGTACGTAATTGTGTACATAAAAAGATCTTATGCTGCGTTAATGGAAGTTTTGGTAAACGATTTGCTCAAGCTTCGGCTTCTAATGGAAAACAAGTTGAAGTGTTTAATACGCCATTAGGTCAGCCGATTATTCCCGATGTTCTCGACGATACCCTCTTAAAACTGCCCGATGTAGAAGCCGTGGCGATAACACATAATGAGACCAGCGTTGGATTAATTAATCCGTTAGCTGATCTCGCTGACGTCGTGAACCAACATGGTAAACTCCTTTTTGTTGATGCTGTAAGTTCAATGGGAGGAACGGAGTTGAAGGTGGATGACTGGGGTCTCGATATCTGTTTTTCAAGTTCCCAAAAATGTTTTGGAGTACCCCCGGGACTTGGGATAGGAAGTGTGAGTGTCAAAGCCTTAAAAAAAGCAGAGGAAGTCAAGAACAGAGGATGGTATTTTGATTTTAAGCTATGGGAAAGGTATCATAAAAATGCGGGGACCCCCATGACTTCAGTAGTTCCTCAAATCGCGGGGTTAAATCGTATTCTGAAGTTAATCATGGAATGGGGGGGAAAGCACCATTACTTCGATTTATATAAGGAAAGAAAGCATAAAATTCAATCTGGTATTATCTCTCTTGGTTTGTCCCTGTTTCCTCAAAAAGGGTACGAAAGCCCCACGGTCACGTGTGTCAATGCGCCAACCGACATTAATGGGACTAGAATATATGATGCAATGCGAATGAAAGGATTCGAATTAGCGAAAGGTTATGGTGATGTCCGAGAGACCACCTTTCGAATCGGTAATATGGGGTGTATAGCATTTTCTGATATAGATTCTATGTTGGACGCGCTTAAAGTCTGCTTAACAAAGATAACGGGTTAATCACTGAGGGAATACATTGTACAAAATACTAATTTGCGATCCCATCCATGAAGCGGGAATCACATTGATGCAGCAGAACGGTCTTGCTGTTGATGTGAATCCGCAGATTACATATAGTGCCTTAAAACAGACTGTCGGTGATTATGATGCCTTAATAGTTCGAAGCCGAACGAAAGTAACAATTGATGTAATCAAGTTAGGGAAACGGTTGAAGGCTATCGGTCGTGTTGGTGTCGGCTTAGATAACATCAATTTACAGGCTGCAGCGACAAACTCCATTGCGGTATTTAATTCTCCTGAAGCCTCAGCAGAAGCTGTTGCAGAGTTAACAATTGGTTTAATGCTTTCTTTAGCTCGGAGCATTCCTGTCGCGGATAAAGCGATGAAAGAACGAAAATGGGTAAAGAAACAAATGGTTGGATGGCTCCTCGAGGGAAAAATACTCGGTTTATTAGGATTGGGAAATATTGGGCTTCGCGTAGCTGTTATTGCAAAGGCCTTAGGAATGAAGATCCTTGTTACCAAACGGACCCCTCCAGAAGCCCAGTTGTTAGCTGATTTGAGTGGAAAATATGTTTCCTTATCTGAGCTCTTAATGCAGAGTGATATTGTATCAATTCACATCCCGTTAAATGAACAGACACGTCATCTAATTGGCGATAAGGAGTTCACCATTATGAAAGATGGCGCTTATCTTGTTAACACCGCTCGAGGCGCCATCGTTGATGAAATTGCGTTATTTAAAGCTCTTCAAACCGGGAAACTGGCCGGAGCTGCTCTGGATGTTTATGAAGTGGAGCCGCCCCGCAATTCTTTGATTACCCCGTTATCGAATGTAATTTGTACACCCCATATTGGTGGACAAACAGTTGAGAGTCAAAGAAAAGCAGCAGAAATTGTTGCAGAGAAAATAATTACTCACCTCAGAACAGGGGCTTAATTAACATTCATAGTGGTCTTGGTTCTCAATTTTTTAAGTGTTAAATGACGTTTTAAATAGTCAAGTGGGTTGAACGGAAACATTCGTATTACACGAAGATTTTCGGGAAACATCATTTTTATGCCAGCTGAGAGCAGAAGGATTCCTAATTGGCCATCCTGTAGTGCGTTATTAATAGAAGCTAATGTGTGTTGTTCAATTTCATGTGAGCTCTCCTCATAGAGTTGCAAAACTCCTTCATTTGGCGTAACCTTCGTCATTCGAAACCACTCGAGTCCTTCCCTCAGCAAGATTTCATCAGGGGTCAACACGTGACGAATACCGGTTTTAATCAAGTTGTTGATGAGAATTGATTCTGCTGAGTCCTGAGCAGTATGTGAGGAAAATAAGCAAGTTATTCGCGGGATGAGAGAATCCAGTTTTTGAGTAATGTAGTCCCAGAATTGTTTCTCCGTTTCGCGAAAATCTGCTGGAATAGAGCCGATTAGACTCTGGAATTCATGAGAAGTAAACATCCGTGGAACATAAATAAGTGTAATAGCCAAAGATAGACGCACCCACATCCCAAAGAAATAATGAATATCAGAAATGATAACGTCAAATTCAATCTTTAAGAAAAAGTAAAAAGTGTAATATTAAATCTTTGAACCGCACTTGATACAGAATTTATTTGTTGGCTCATTCTGAAAGCCACAAGAGGCACATAGACCCTTTGCCGGTTTTGGCTTATCTTGGGAAGTCGTTTCTGTAGGTGTCTCAGGTGAAGGGAGTGAAGAAGGTTTGGGAACTGGCGTTGACATAGGGGGTTGTGGGGCTGGAGTGGGTTTGGTTAACTCGGAAATTGTGTTACTTAATAGAATAATATCTCCAATCGCGTTAACGGCTTCGCTTTCAACATTTATATCTTCGCCATCTTTTGTGGTGATTGTAAGTGCGATTTGTTTTTCTACAATATCAAAAGATAGGTCCTTCACTGTTCCAACTATCATTGCCTGTGTATCTGCAACTTGTTTTCCAATAATTTTATCTTTTGTGAGGTAGTTTTTTTCCAAGTTAAAATCACGTATATTTATTGAATGGGAGCCATATTTATTGTTTTATAAAGGAGGTCGCTAGCAGCGCTATGTTGAACCGGAAAGAAATTATCAAGAAAATTTTATCGTCAAGACCAGATCTTAGTGAAAACGAGTTGCAGCGAATAATTCAAGAAAAAAGAGATAATTCTGGTGATTTCTTGACTGAAGAGGGAGCAACCTATATGGTAGCTAATGAGTTGGGACTGGATTTGTCAAGCGGACAAGTTGTCACGACCGATCTAAAAATTAAAGATTTGGTAATAGGAGCCAATGATGTAACAGTGATGGGACAAGTCATCGCAGTGTCTTCTATACGGCTTTTTAAAAGACGCGATAATTCAGAGGGAAGTGTAGCGAGATTAGTGATAGCCGATGAAACAGGAACTATCGCGGTAGTTTTTTGGGACGAGCAAACAAAGATACTTTCTGAAAAAAGAATATCTCCTGACCACGTGCTTAAGATTGCACATGGTTATGTGCGTGCAGGGCTAGGTGGAAGCACGGAATTAAATGTCGGACGACGAGGTCAAATCAGTATTCATTCAACCCCCCAAACTGTGACAATGAAAATCCCGGCGAACAAGTTAACGAAGATACAAGAATTGAGACTAGGGGACCCCTACGTGAACTTTGTTGGCGCTGTTAAAGGGTTTTCGCGCATATCAACCTTTACACGAGCGAATGGTCTTCAAGGACAGGTTATGAGAGCAAGATTAGCCGATGAAACGGGACGCGTAAAAGCTGTTTTTTGGGACAATCAGGTTAATTTGGTGAAAACTTATCATAAAGATGATGTGATTGAAGTCCAAGGCGGAGAGGTTCGATCAGGGTTGGGAAACGCGTTAGAAGTTCATGTAGGAACCCTGGGATCCGTGAAGTTAATCAAAGGTTCAAAGCTGTTTGAGAAGATCCCTCCAGGCCTTACTAAAATTGAGAAGATTAAAAGTGGATTAACTGATGTTGATGTTGTGGGACGCGTGCTTAGTATTGACCAAATCCGTGAGTTTCAGCGTCGAAATGGACAAACAGGCCTTGTTGGAAGCCTCTTTCTAATGGATGAGTCGGGTAGCATAAGGGTAACACTGTGGGATGATACCACCACAATATTGAGTCAGATAACTGTAAATGATATATTATTAATCGAAGGAGGAAATACTCGAGAAGGGAGAGGAGGTCAGCCCGAGCTTAATGTTGGTTCATTGGGAGAAATAACAATAAACCCACCGGGGATCCAAGAAGATAATTTGCCACAGGCTCTAACTGGAACTGTTCGCATAAGTGATTTGAAGGCAGGTATGCAGAACGTAGTTATTGAAGGACAATTGATTGATGATCCAATAATCCGGAACATAACAACTCGTGACGGTGTGGACTTGCGTGTTGCCTCTCTTCGAATCTCTGATTCCACAGGGGAAATTGATGTTTCGTTGTGGAGAGACCTCGTTGATAAAATTGTGCCCATCCATAAGGGTGCATCCATAAAAATTACAAACGCGTACATCAAACCGGGTTTTTATGGAGATCTTGAAATTTCCTCTGGATCTGGGACCATAGTAGATATCCTTGAAACAGCAAGTTCCTCAACGGATCTACAAAGTCTTATTGATGATCTGTTTTCAAAAGATCGTGACAGCTAAAATATTGCTTGCGAAAAACGCGTTCGAAGAACTCAATAACAATTGAAAAGACCTATTGAGGAAGAGTTTGTTAAGCTACCCAAAGCGTTTTATTTGGTTACATTACTAGCGACATTAAATTTTATTACATCAACCATTCGCGCGCACGAATGGCACATGGTATCAGAGCTTTTAGTGAGTGATCTTTATTAGGAGACATTGTATCAAGAAAAGACCGAAGTTTGGCAAATTTTTATTTTTCAAGCGTGTTTGATTTTGGAATGGCAATTGGTGCTACGTTCGCGGGAACAGACGCTCTGATTCTTTCGACTCAAGACATATTAAAAATTATGGCTCTTCTAGTTGGATCCAGTGTCGTTGTAATTGGAAGACTACAAGAACCATCAAGACAAAACTGATGACGGTACGCTCATATGAAAAAAGGAGAATCCGGCAGAAAAAAATTAACCGGTTACATTAGCCCGTTTCAGTATTGTCTCCCATTCTTTATCTATATAATTCTGGATCTCAGTGACGATCTCTGGTCGCGGTGGGTTAAATAGATGTCTAAATCTACCTTGAAGTTTTAAGTAATCGGTTACCGGTTTTTTTCTTTCAGGTCTCTTGACATACGTCAGGCTTGGTGTACTGATACGATATTCCCCGTTTTCACATTCCCATAACGGGAAAAGGCAAGTTTGGACAGCTAGTCTAGATAACTCAATCGCTATATCAGATCGAGTTCTCCAGCCTCGTGGACAAGGCGCAATAGCATGAATAAAAGCCGGACCATCTACAGCCAGTCCTTTCCGAACTTTTGTAATTAAGTCTCTCCAATGGGATGGAGATACTGTTGCAACATATGGTGCATTGTGTTCAACCATTATACGTGCTATCGGCTTTTTCCATTCAAGTTTGCCTGGAATTGCTTTACCCACCTGTGAAGTTGTAGTCCATGCTCCGTGTGGGGTACCGCCACTTCGCTGTATGCCTGTGTTCATATAGGCTTCGTTATCATACAGGACATGAAGGTAATTATGTCCTCGTTCGAAAGCGCCACTTAATGCTTGAAAGCCAATATCATAGGTTCCCCCATCTCCTGTAAAAGCAATGATGTCAGGTCGTTCTTTGAGTTTGCCCTGTTTTTCATAGAAGCGCATCATAGCTTCGATTCCACTTGCTGTTGCTGCAGCGTTTTCAAATGCAGTATGTATCCAAGGCGTCTTCCATGCTGTATACGGATAAATACTCGTTGCCACTTCTAAACAGCCGGTGGAAACCGTGATAATTGGTTTTTTTTCAACCGCTTTCAATACTTGCCGAACAACTATTGGCGCTGCACAGCCAGCACATAAGCGGTGTCCTGCAGTAAGTAGTTCTTCTTTCTTAGCTAATTCCTTGAGATTAACAGACATGATTATCTTACTCCTATGAATTTAAGTCGTTGTTTAACTGTGCCTGTTTTGACAATGTTTGATAAATCTCTATACACATCCGTGATGAGTGTTGTTGACATGTCTCGCCCTCCTAGACCATAAATGTAGTCTGTCACGTGGGGACGTTCGTCAAGATCATAAAGGATTGATCGAATCTCATTAAATATTGGACCGCCAATCGCTCCATATGCTCCACTTCTATCCAAGACTCCGATTGCTTTGACGTCGCATAGTACTTTGATTAATTCCTTTACAGGAAATGGACGAAAAGCTCGGAGTTTAACAAGACCCGCTTTGACTCCTTTGTTTCTTAGTTCTTTCACGACAACACGAGTAGTTCCCGCCGTGGAGCCTAAACATATAATGGCGGTTTCGGCGTCGTCCATCATATATGGCTGAATCAATCCGTCTCCATATTTACGTCCTGAGATTGCTGCATATTCATCATTGATTTTTGTAATAACTGGATTTGCGTTCGCCATTGCTTCCTCTTGTTGCCTTTTATGTTCGAAATAGTAATCGTACAAAGCGAGGGGGCCCATAGTAAGTGGCGTTTCTGGATCAAGTTTGTAGGGAACGTTTCGACCAAACACATTTACTGTCGGAAGCTGGCGGTGTCCTACAAAACTTCGCACGGAGTTGTCGGGTAAAACGGAAACTCGTTGTAGGGTGTGAGTGACTACAAATCCGTCTAATGTCACCATACAAGGTAGTTGAACTGTCGGGTCCTCACCGATCCTAAAGGCTTGAATGAGGTTATCGTAGGCTTCTTGAGGGTTTTCGGAGTAAAGTTGTATCCATGATGAATCGCGCTCGGCCATACTATCGCTGTGGTCGCAATGTATGTTTATAGGTCCACTTAGTGCTCGGTTACAGACCGCTAATACTATTGGTAATCTGTGACCTGACGCTACAGTAAGCATTTCATGCATGAGCGCTAAGCCAGCAGAAGCAGATGCAGTAAAGACTCGACCTCCAGCCGAAGCACCTCCAATACTCGCAGACATTGCACTATGCTCACTCTCAGTTGTTACAAATTCTGTGTCGACTTCTCCCTCTGCAACGTATTCCGAAAATTTTTCGACAATGATCGTTTGAGGCGTAATTGGATATGCCGCAACTAAATCGACGTTACATTGTTTGAGGGCATAGGCAATTGCTTCATCTCCGTTCATACCCATAATCTGTTGAGTTATACTCATTGCACTTTTCACTCCTTAACCATGGTAATAGCATTTACAGGACATTCGGTCGCACAAATTCCGCAACCTTTGCAATAATCATAGTTTATCGTTACGTCTTTTTGATCAAAATTAATGGCGACATCAGGGCAATATACCCAGCAAAGGAGACAGCGAGTACATTTGTCTTTGTCCAAGTTCGGTTTATCTTCTCCACGCCAATCACCAGTTAATGTTTCATCTGCCTGACGCCAACTTACACCGCCAGGGGGTATTTCAGTCCATGTACGCTGTTGATTGGGGGTTGTCATCCTTTTTTAGCCTCCTGATGTGCTCGTTTAATCAGTTGAACGTTAATATCGCCAATTTTACCTGAAAATCGTTGTCGGGTCGCTTCCATTAGGCTTTCAAGCTTTACAACATTTGTAGCTTTGACAGTCGCACCTAACATCGCGGTATTTGGGATATTACGTCCTATCATTTCAATGGATAGGTCGGTTGCAGGAACAACCCACACTTCACGTCCACTAATTTTCTGTTCGCGTCGTAATTGTTCAGGGCTTTTACGGTCATTGACAATCAATTTACCGTTTTCTGGCATTCCTTCAAGAACATTGACAGCACCTAGGAGTGTGGGATCTAAAACGACGGCTATACCAGGCTCATATACACCGGAATGTACATCTATCGTTTCATCACTTACCCGTGTGAATGCTCGTATTGGAGCCCCCATTCTTTCAGGCCCAAACTCAGGAAACGATTGTACATGTTTCCCTTCGATAAGAGCGGATTGAGCTAATAGCAAACTTGCCGTCCAGGCACCTTGACCTCCACGCCCGTGCCACCTAATCTCGATCACTGTATAATTCCTCTTTCATGCTCTTTTTGCGTATTGTACTTCAAAGTCTCATTATAAATGTTTTTGATTTTTGGAATAAACAATGGAAGAGGTTTGAATGATAAAAGGTACGTTAGATGTTTTCAATCCAGCGGAATTTACGTTGAAGGGATTTGCTATAAATTTGATGCCAATCATATTCTATTGATTGCGACCAGTGATAATATGTACGTGGATCGATGTAGCTTTTTAGTGACGTGTTCAGATTGTATTCTTTTGTCGCTTCCTTCAATTTAATTTGAAGTCGAAGTTTTTTAATTCGTTCATCAATTTTTTGGAGACGACGAATTTTTGTTTCCTTTTTTCGAGTTTTCTGGGCTCGGATTTTACGTTTTCGGATACGAAGTGTTTTCAGCCGGGTCTTCATTTTGAGAAGAGAAGCCCGCCAATTTTTAGATATTTTTTTCTTGTGATTACACGCTTTTGCTGCCTCAAGATTAGCCATTTTAGCAACGTGTTTTTTCACGAAATCGTGATCATGAGGGGTCACCTTAGCCGAGCGGAGAGAACCAGTTACGATTTGAGTGGCATGATAGGTACGAAAGACTTTCGCTGTTAATCCTGGCATAACTTCATCTAAGAAACTACTAACGTTATCACATCGTACACCCTTAAATATCGCCGATGTCGCAGTAGCTGAAAATTCTTTAAGGTTTTGAATAACTTGAGTAGAGAGCTGCGCTTCAAGATGCCAATGAATAGAGTCTTTACCTAAAAAGTCAAAAATTACAGTGTCATTAGGTCCATATGAAATGTGCTCTGGTCGCAGTGTTGTAGCTCCAACAGTATCAGCTTCGTCTTGGTCTTTCTCATCACCAACACGAAATTTTAGCGTATCTATCATATAACATACTGTAGCGATTTTTCTTCGCAGAGGATCGACTTTCACAAGGTTTGCTTTGATATGTGCTCGAACTTTTCGTATATGTTTTTTTAGCAGAATCGCGTCATCGAATTTTTCTTTTTCACGTTCTTGTTTTAAGAAAGATGAGTCGGATAGCCAAACATATTTGGTTTTACCCTGAAGAGCATCACACCACTTCGCAATCCACATTGAATCCGGTTGCCACACACAATGATTCCAGGTACCTTGTGGTCTCGGAGATCCTGGAGAAAGGTTTAACGTGATATCGTTAGCAATAGGTCCTTTCTTCCATTTTCCACGTAATGGATGTTGTCCCCGTCCCATAAAGATAGAGGAAGGTTCAGCAGTAAAATTGGCGATTTCAACTCGTGTATTATCAACAATTGCATATCCATATTTTTCTTTGCTGAGCTCTCGGCTTTCTTTCCTTGTCTTTGCAAGAAGTTTTTTTTCGCCTTTGGTTAAAGATAACTTATGAGTTTTTGCTGTGTTATAATGCGTCTGAATCTCTGTAAATAGGAAAGCGCTAGGACGCGTTGAAGGACTAATATCTAGAGCCTCACAAAAATCTTTAAAAAAATTCTTTCTGAAGACTCGATCAGTTACATACTCGGTGCTTAACTTCTTTACCCAGGCAACAGCCATCTCTTCCTGTGCAGGTGTTAATTTTCGTTTTTCACCTTTGACAGAGATCTCAAAGCCCATAGCCTCATATTTAGGAATTAATAAGCCGTTATGATGCAACTGTTCCAAGGGATTATCTCCGAAATATGGGCTATATATTTGCTATATATAGATGTTGTAAATCTGTCTAGCAAAAAGACCTCACTATATGTGTTGTCCTTAAACTACGCTATGTACGCCATTTTTTCTTAAAAAATATTTACTTTTTAATCTTTCTCTCCGTTATTTGGAATAGGGCGGTATATACAATTGTTACATGATCGAAAAAAGCACTTCATCAACATGAATAGTCGATTTTTAACACCATACTATATTACAAAACATTTTTAGATGAGCCTGTGGTTGTATTGAGCTGCATATCGAATTTAAGTTTAAACTCAATAATTCTTGATTATTAACTATTGATATGAAGTGGGTTGCGATCAATGGTAAAAGGCACTCCCTCCTTTGGGAAACATCATAAAACAAGGGTCATTAGATGCAGACGATGCGGAAGACGAAGTTATCATATTAGACATAAAACGTGTTCAGCCTGTGGTTTTGGAAAACAAGCAACCTTACGTCGATATTCCTGGCAAACCAAAAAAATCGGAAGAAAACGCCGTCTTATCTAACATCCAAGCTAGATGTTACCAGAACGTTAATTCCCATAGTAAGCCTTAATTAGTAAAACTATGACATTTGTGAAGAGACGATCCTAACTCTCTTTAATAGTGATTACAATGTTGTCGATAAACGTACAAGACTTGGGGGGATTAGAGCTGTTACTCCCCCTTATGTTATGCTGTATGATGCCAATGATGTTTCGTGGTGGACAATCTGGTGGTCAACAGGAAGGAACTAAAGAAGAAAGCGACACATGGTATGTCACTACAAATGCTCAAGAAACCTATGATACTATTGTCAAAGAAACCGATGAATGGCGTGAAGGTGCTACAGTTAAACGGAAAAAAAGTCGATTTTCATTCTTATCGCGCAGTCAGCCTGTCATTTTTGTTGTTGATGACGCTGTCCCTATGCGTCTTTACCGAATACGAGATGATCGTGCTGGAGAAATAACATTCGAATTGACTGAAGCTGCAGATGGTGGAACCCTAATTAAAACCACGTATAATCTTCCAGCGCGAAAAATAATTCAGAATTTTAAAGCGGACTTACCAACACGTGCCTTGTCCACATCACAAAGTAGCTGTCCTTCTTGTGGAAAAGAAGTTATGCCCGATTTTACTACATGTCCTTACTGTGGAGAACAGTTGGGTTCAAGTTGATTGATATTTGTCTTATTGGATGAAACTATTTGCTCATCAACACTGGATAACTTTGCATTTTTATGATAAAAAGCTTCGACTCTGCGCACGATGCACGGGAATTGTCTTAGGATTCATCTTTCTAAGATTAGGAACCGTTTTGTTCGCGTTGTCGTTTGTTCTACCAGCATCTATCGGTTTGATACTAGCCTTCTCTTTCGCATTACCTTCCATACTTGACTGGTTGACCAATAAACTCAAGCTCAGACAGAGCAACAATACAGTAAGAATGCTAACTGGCATTTTAGAGGGAGGTGGCATTGGATTACTAAGTTTAACTAATCTTTCCCTATCTTTGCGTATACTGATCATTACCTTCATAAGCATAAGCGTTATTGTCATTGGAAACTCAAAATATATCTTTCAAAGACCTCATTTTAGCGAAAGTGTTGAATAAACAAACAAATTACTTTTCTTGGTGCAGGGGACGGGATTTGAACCCGTGAACGCCTACACGACAAGGTCCTGAGCCTTGCTCCTTTGACCAGACTTGGAAACCCCTGCCAGAAACAGCTACATAGTGGATTCTCCATTCTCTTATTAAGTTATAGTCAATTCCTGACACAATCCTTATTTAATGTCTTTAGATCTTAATACAAACTAAAAATCAATGGTGGAGGTCCACATTATATGCCTTCTAGAAAAAAAACAAAGGAATATGAAAATCGTGCACATCAAGCGAAGGCAGTTCTATCTCTTATCAGCGAAGACAGAACCACACCGCGTAACATTAGACGTGCAGCAAAAGAAGCTTCCGAAATGTTAGATTTACCTGAACAAAGTCAAGCCGTCAAGGCGGCCCAAGCAATTAACATCTTAGATGACATCAGTCAAGATCCGAACATGCCGCCATATACCCGAACACGCATTTGGAATATAGTATCATTATTAGAGGTTATCAAAGAATAAACAATACTTCTATGGTCATATTGAGACCCTATCGCTCTGTTATTCACTATTTATATCAGATCAAAGGAGGAAAATAATTCTGAGTAATAACCAAGAATCCGTAAAACGAATGTCAGATCTCTTGAAATCTGGAGCAACCATGCTTTTTGAACACTGCCCTCAATGTAACTCGCCCTTATTTAAAATCGAGAATGAAACTTGGTGCCCCTCCTGTAATCAACAAGTAGTTACCGTAAAAGAAGGAAAAAACAGGGAATATGCTATGACCACATTTCTTGAAACATTAGAAGAGAGAATGCTCACAAAAATAGAGAATATCAGTCAACAAATATCCACTGAAGAGGATATTGCAAAACTTACTCACTTAACTACTTTAACTTCCGTGTTACTCGATATTTTGAATAAAACAAAAAATCTCCGTCGTAAATAATAGCAACTAAACTTATGCAGCTACAGAGAGACGCAGATTAGGGTTCATAAAAATTGGATTCTGCCAGAAATTTAACGGAACAGTTTCCCACTTTTGGAAGATTTGATAATTTTCCAGATCTTATTCATGGTCGACTCAAAATAAGTCATCGAACGTCAATGTTAAAAATGTACCAAATTATTGTGCTTACTCTCAAGAAGCTGAATAACTTCTCCATGAAACTAAAGTTAAGTGAAGTTAATCACTTAAAACGTCGAAATGGATCAATGTTATATGAAATCGGCATCGCTGATGGCTCTTATTTTCATTTTTTAAATCATGAAACCTTGACAAAACTCAACGCTTACCATCAAGTGATAAAGGACCAACAAACATCTGTTTTCCTTGACGTTCTGGTCATTGTCTCATATTATTATCACAGACATGAAAAAAGAATATCATTAAATTCTGACCATCATATTCTCCGATTTTTAATTACCTCCAGAGAACTGAATATTTACCTTTATAATGCCAAAGGTATTCGACGTCTACCTCTCGATAAATTTTTACAACACATATTCGATAAAATTCATGATGAAATGAAAAGACAGCACCTGAAAACATTTAGGATCGAGGCATTTAACGCTCATTAGTTTGAGGATAGGGGTCGAACAGTTACAACCTCTTTATTAACTAAATTCGGGGGTATTTTCCCTTGAAGAATGCACTTCAAATTATCGATAGCCATCTGAATCATTAGTGATCGCGTTTCAATTGAGGCACTCGCAATATGAGGAAGTACAACCACATTGTCCATTGCTAAAAGAGGATTGTTTGCTTGAGGCGGTTCCGGATCCCACACATCTATCCCTGCACCTCGAATTTTCTCAGCGTGTAAGGCTTTAATCAAATCTTTTTCATTAACAACAGGTCCACGTGAAGTATTTATTAGAAACGCGGTATCTTTCATCAAATCTAGCTCTCGCTTACTGATAAAATGACGGGTCTGAGGCAACAGAGGAACATGAATTGATACATAGTCAGATTGTTGCAATAACCTATCTAAAGAAGTAAAAGTAAGTCCATATAGTTTTTCGCGCTCTGGGTTACGATAAACATCATAAAATAAAAGCTTCATATTGAAGCCTCGAGCACGCTTTGCCACTGCATACCCAATACGTCCCAATCCAACAATTCCCAGAGTTTTTCCATAAACATCGACTCCCAAAAATTGTTTTGGTCCCCAGCCATGCCAATTTCCCGTACGGATATATCTATCAGCTGAAGTAATATTTCTTGCAACAGATAGAATCAACCCAAATGTAAGATCAGCAACGGTTTCCGTCAGCACTCCTGGTGTATTTGTTACATAAATACCTCTTTCAGTAGCTGCAGCTAAATCAACATTGTCGCCAGAGCCAGCCTGATGTGCGCCGAGAATGACATTCGGCGAAATGCCGGCAATCTACACACGGACGAAAGCTGCTCCTCTCGACGACTGCCCTACAAGCGGCGACGTCGGTCGTTCCG
>CAJIBO010000076.1_pt1 | contig 23918 bp, 18 predicted proteins | sample 9199371 | NCBI WGS metagenome assembly CAJIBO01 (sample SAMEA7708307, study PRJEB35096) | sediment metagenome | biome: marine neritic benthic zone biome [ENVO:01000025]; feature: sediment [ENVO:00002007]; material: shallow marine sediment [ENVO:03000034] sea grass bed [ENVO_01000059] ... | reverse complement strand
CCGCGACCTACAACTTTTCAGTCGGTTGTTACCAAGCTGTTGCAATAACCAGGCTATGCTGTCCCGCTCCAAGAAGTTGGGAACCGGGGCATTATCGCCGGGGCATGAAGTTGTTTAAGCAGGTTCTTATTTAACTTTTTTTCGTATGGTAATTTAAAGAGTTATGTATCCTTGTTATAATCAAGGATATTTCATTGTATTACTAGAATGGGTGAAACTAAAAACAATTAACATTTTTGGCGCAAATACATCCCTTTTCATCTGAATTTTTTCACAAAAGTAATGATGAAAATCTAAAAGGAACTTTTGGAAAAAGTTAATCAAAAAGAGGAGGATACAATTTGTCTAACAGGTTTATCTCTGACTGGACAAGGGAGAAGCAGCCACCACTCACTAAACGAATCGTCGAAAAAATGCATCCTGTACCCTTAAGAAACAAAATATCGAGTACTGTCTATCGACTTAACATGGTTCAAAAGAAGCTTGATGACTCACATTTACGAATGGAACGTAAGCATAAGACACTCTTCAATAAGTGCGTTCGATCACAAGAAGATAAAAATTCTGCTGTAGCAATTATGTATGCTAATGAATGTGCACAAGTCAGGAAAATGGCGCATACCATCATCACCAGTCGTCTTGCAATAGAACAAGTTACTTTGCGTCTTGAAACAGTAAAGGACTTCGGAGATGTTGCAGCCGAGGTGGTCCCAGCATCTAAAGTAATTCAAAATATTAGAGGGAGTCTATCTGGTGTTATCCCAGAAGTATCAATGCAATTAGGAAACATTGGTCAAACATTAGATAGTTTAATTCTCGAAGTCGGCGAAACAACGAGTCAATCGTGGAGCTCAATAGCCACAGGCGAGGATGCTGAGAAAATTCTTGAAGAAGCGACAGTAATCGCAGAACAAAAAGTCAAAGACGGTTTTCCGCAATTACCTATGACGGACTCAGTGGAGCGGGGACCTAACCCATAAATTTCTAGGTGCCATGAATCATGGCCTATGAGAGAACGAAAGTACTGACGACGTTTGCAATCTTCGGCTTCATAGTGGGCACTATAGCATACTTCATTTTCAATTGGTTCGTTTCCAACAATTTGATACGGTTCACTCCACCTTCGATCGTCAATGTTATGATGTCTCCTTGGTTTGTTTCTGGAACCGTGGGCGCTCTTCTATCAACGATTATCGTTGTGGTATTTGCTCATTTCTCTAGAAACCGATAATCCATAAGCTCCCTTTGTGCACCAGCTCACTTTTTCTTTTTTTTAACGTGTTATCTGAGCTGATAGGATCACAGAGTCCCTTTTCTGAATAATATAAATTTTTTGGCAAATGGTTAATAGAGTGTGCAGATATGTTAATACGGATGCAGTATGGGTCACTTGAAGCGCCAAAAGAGACGGTGGATGGCGAACCCAAAATGCATTTTATGTGAGGTTCTAACTGAACCCACGGTTGTATATTATGATGATGCTTGCATGATTCGTGGGTGGAAATGTCCTCACTGCGGATCGTCGCTGATAAATCCTAGCGATATATCCAAAGCCATGAATTTATTGAAAGAAACCGCATAAGCGTAATCTTCGAGATTAGCTTAGCTTGTACGCACATATAATAAAATTGAAGCACGTGCCTTGAAATTTTATGAAAAACGTGCGGAATTGTCTATTATACCTTCAATATTTGAGTGTGAGGAATCCCAGCAATATTTAGAATTGCTTGAGGATGGACTAATCCTTGGCGCACAGCCTCATCAATTATCTTAGATCCAACCAGATTACAACTAGAGGCGTTTTTAATCATTTCAATAGCTTCCGTAACATCAACTAATGGCCCTCCGTAGAATTCACGACGGACATGAAAGGTGATTTTTCCAAACTTTAACGTTTTTCCAAGGAGCTCTGCATCACAGGCTGCTATGAGAGACTCTTTTCCCTGCTTCACAACTTTGACAGAAATGTTCAACCAGTCTCCCCCCGTTATTATTTCACTGCTAAAGATTCCTTCTTGCGGACGATTTGGCTCCACATGCCTCGCAGATAAGAAAATTGTATCGGCCTTCCTTTTCAATTCTTGTATCTGGTTGGTTACAAATGGGACAGAAGATATATTCTTGGGCATACCGAGCAATCAATCGTTTAATCGTGGCATTATCAAACCTTCCCTGGAAAACTGCTTGATTGGACGTAATGTTACCTGCTGTCGCCAACTCTTTAACGAGGAATTTCAGGATATGTTCTCGTGGGCGACGGACGACATCCGCGATCTCTTTGATGTTGTAAAGAATTGTTCGACTCCCCATGACGGAACTGGCTGGTTCGGGTAGTTCAAACCGCGCTTGCCGCGTGACTTCTTGAGGTAGCTGGGATAACGCGCTTTCCAACAACTCTTCATATGACTTTGAGGACATTGCTTAACACTTGATAGGTGTTCTCTCTGGATAACTGTTTGGGTTTCAGTTACTTATAGTTTGTTTATTCAACGGATTTTCAAGAACTAAGGTAGAATAAGTGTCGATAACATTGGTAGTATTGTAGAGTTGGGTTAAAAACCTATTATAATTCTTCACATCACGAACCAAGACAAACGCTAACAGACCATAATCCTCATTTGTTCGGTATAAGTCAGTAATTTCCTTCATAGGAGCTAATTTCTCGCGCGCTAAACTGCTGTATACGCTCGGATTCACTTTCACCTTCATGATAAATCGGGTTTGAAACCCCAGTTTATGATAATCTATCCTCAGTCCCTCTTTAAGAATTATTTTAATTTGTTTTAGACGCTGTATTCTTCGAAAAACAGCGGGCTGAGAAAGCGGGAACTTCATTCTGGTTAAAACGCGACTTACATCCATTGACGTCATGGGGCGAGGTTTCATGACGTAGCGTTGCTGGTTTTTAAGGATGTGGAGAATGATGCGATCTGTCTTGTCAAGCTTGTGAGTGTATGGTTGTTTATTTTTTAAGGTTACTCGATTCTCTTTAAAACAGTCAATGACATGGATAAAGTGATATTTTTTGAATAAGGTATTGGACATCATGGTGTCCATTCGTTTGAGAAATTGGTTGAATTCTATTTCATCAAAGAGCTTGAATCGTGCAAATAATGAGTACTCTCCAGTTATCCCGTAAAGAATATCACAATTTTCATCGTTCATTAAAGATCGGGCGATCCAAGGTTCGTGTGGATTTGTTTTGAATTCTGCGAGTGCGATTCGGGCACTTTTTTGTATAAGTGGATGAAGAATTATTTGACCGCCACTAATGATAGATTTGTGAAATAAAGTTTTGATTCGCCTACTGATAGTGTATCGGGAAAGGCCAAGCTGGCTGGCTAGTTTTCGTTTCTGAAAGCCTTCCTGTTCAAGGTGGTTAACGATTTTGAGATCAATGGGATCTAATTCTTCATGCACCTATATCACTTATAGAATGTTGTATGTTACGACTTTATCTTCACTTATTTATAATATTTTATGTAAAAAACATATATAGCTGACCACTTACCGATTTGTTGAAGAAACATGGCTAAAGAACATTGGATTAACGATATCGACCAAGCAGCAGATGGACTGGACTCTATTACAATGTCAGCATCTCGAATGCCCGTTCTTAAGAGGCTTAAAGCCAGATTCGTTAAGGAGCAACCACTAGTGGGAATCACTATTGGTGCGTGTTTACACGTAACTCCTGAAACCGCTATATTAGTACACACACTTAAAGCGGGTGGAGCTAAAGTGATTCTCTGCGGGTCAAACCCATTAAGCACACAAGATGATATTGCAGCGGCACTTGTCAAAGATGGTTTTAATGTTTACGCATGGAAGGGAAACGATGCGGAGTATTATGATTGTCTACGACTCACACTTGCACATAACCCCGACATTCTAATTGACGATGGTGCAGATTTAATTGTCACCGCTCACGCAGAGGAGGAAAGCCTGGTGAAAAACATGCTTGGAAGTCAAGAGGAAACTACCACTGGTGTAAAGCGATTAAGGATCATGGAGCAGGAGGGCGCTCTTCAAACACCGGTCATCGCTGTTAATGATGCTAGCATAAAAATGATGTTTGATAATCGCTATGGGACAGGACAAGGCGTGGTCAGTGCAATTAAAGCTTTAAACGTTCTTTTTGCAGGCAAGAGAGTAGTAGTCGCGGGTTATGGGTGGTGTTCCAAAGGATTAGCAATGCGCGCAAAAGGATTAGGCGCGAATGTTGTGGTTACTGAAGTAGGTCCGCTTAAAGCTCTGGAAGCAGTGATGGATGGTTACCAAGTAATGCCCATGAAGAAAGCGATTACGAACGCAGATATGATTTTTACATCAACCGGTTGCCGAGACGTAGTGGGGAGAGAACACTTTCTCGAATTGAAAGATCACGCGCTTCTCGCTAACTTAGGACATTTTAATGTTGAAATTAACGCACAAGCATTAAACGATGTGGCGATTCAGAAGAAGCAATTAAAGAACGATGTAGAACAATTTGTCTTACCGAATGGCAGAACGGTTTATCTAATTGCTGAAGGGCGCTTAGCTAATCTTGTCACATTAGGAGGACACCCACCTGAAATCATGGATTTAAGCTTTTCAGTGCAAGCCCTGGCTTCAGAGTTGCTGGTTCAAGATAAAAACAAATTAGCAAACCAAGTCATAGATGTTCCCGAAGCGGTTAGCCGAAATGTGGCTGCCATAAAATTAGAAACCATGGGAATTCATATAGATAATTTAACTACGAACCAGTTACAGTACATTCATAGTTTCCAGGTTGGCACCTAGTACCAGCTAGCGAGCAAACGATTATAAGAGAACAATCTAGACTTTTATGAAGAGGATACAATTATGACTAAAACTATTAATGGCTATGCAGGACAGTTGCTGAGAGTAAATTTATCAACTGATGAATTAACCAAGCTAACTTATGATGAAAACATTCTGAGACAATATTTGGGTGGCACCGGACTCGGAGTCAAAATTCTTTTTGATGAGGTTGACCCTCAATTAGATTGGGCGGATCCCCAAAATCGATTAATAATTGCTAGTGGCCCTCTTGGTGGCACTCGCATAGGTGGTTCAGGAACCATCTCAATCGTTACAAAAGGTGCGTTAACGGGTGGAGTAACCGCTGTTCAAGCTAACGGGTTATTTGGAGCCTATTTGAAATTTTGTGGTTATGACGGCCTTATCATTCAAGGCCTAGCTCCTCGCTGGCGATACCTATATCTAGAAAATGATCACGCAGAACTCCGAGATGCGTCCCATCTTCTTGGCGTAGATACTTATGACATGGCAGATAACCTCAAACGCGAGTATAACAAGACCGATTATCAAGCAAGTGTCTTATCCATTGGTCCCGCAGGTGAAAAGGTTGTCCGTTTCGCCTCGATTTTTGCAGATAAAGGGCATGCAGCCGGACATAATGGCTCAGGGGCAATAATGGGATCTAAACGCTTGAAAGCTATAATAGCGCTTCGAGGTAACCACAACATTCAAGTGAAGGATGAATCCGCGCTTCAGTCCGTTTCTGATCAGCTGTATGAAAACGCGAAGGATTTCAGTGGAACAATAAACGGTGTCTATCGGTGGCAAACACAACAAGTCCCGATGCTACCGGTCAGAAATTATTCCACAAACGTCTGGAATATTCCAGATAAGAAATTGACACAATTTAGTGAACAATACATCCGTGAACATTTCAATCCAAAGCCCCATCCCTGCTGGGCTTGTAGATTAACGCATGCTACAATGATGACAATTCCATCTGGTCCATATAAGGGCATGGTGGTAGAAGAACCAGAGTATGAACAGTTATCCGCGTGGGGTTCGGCCATTGATACCCAGGACATTTTCAACACGTTCATGCTCTCGATGGTCACTGATCGTGTCGGCTTAGAGAACAATGAGGCAGGGTGGCTTATTGGATGGGTTATGGAATGTTATGAACAAGGCTTACTAACCAGCGACGACCTCAATGGCTTGGATATGAGCTGGGGAAATGCTGAAGCAACACGACAATTACTATACATGATTGCAAATCGAGAAGGATGTGGCAATTGGCTTGCAGAAGGTGTGATGCGTGCCTCTCAAAAAGTTGGTGGCGAAGCTGCTAAAAAGGCGATTTACACGCTAAAAGGCAACACGCCTCGGGGCCATGATCATAGAACCCGATGGACAGAACTCTTCGAAACTAGCATTTCCAATACTGGAACGCTTGAAGTTGGCGGCTATATGCAGGATCCAAAAGTAATGCAACCCGGGTATCCACGCGAAGTAGTAGATAACCTCACCTCTTTACAAGGAAACATGGTTTTTGAAGACTCATTGGGCACTTGCCGCTTTAATACAGGGACGAATATGCTCCTACTTGCGCAAGCAGTAAGTGCAGTAACTGGATGGCACTTCCCGCCACAGGAAGCGAAAACACTCGGCTTAAGAGTGGTCAACCTGATGCGTATGTATAACATCCGCAGCGGAATTCAGGGGAAAGACTATCCATCCGAACGCTATGGCTCAACACCAACTGATGGACCCTATGAAGGAATCGGAATCATGGAACATTGGGACACGATGCTACAACGCTATTATAAACAAATGGGGTGGGACACAACAGGTAAACCCCTTCCGTCAACTCTAAAAAATCTTGGATTAGATTTCGCAATCTAATCCCTTTTCCCTCGGTTTGCATCACCTTTAGACTTAAAAGCTTTCAAGCGTTAGTCATCTTGAGCTCCATGAATAATCAAGAACAGGACACAAATCCCTATGGACAAGCATACATCCTCCCTTGCGCGCCCATTATTGCTGGAAAGCTCGGGTCATGGCAACTAACATATCGCGCAGGATCACATGGCATCGCAATTGGAGGAAGTATCAAAGTTGTTACTGACTCCGATACTGATTGGGGGGATCCCCAGTTTGACGATCCACAATCAGAAGAATACACGACGATCACCACATCGAGTTCTTCAATATTAGCTACAGTGATTGAAGGGGGCTACCTTCAACGAACCCTCACGATTTTTATTCATCAGAACCCATTGCTGGAAAGCGAGGAAATTGTCATCCATTATGGCGATCAGACACAGGGAGGACCCGGCTCTCGCGCTCAAACCTTTGCCGAAAAAAAACGGTATTTCAAAGTGTCCGTGGACATCTCTGGAACCGGGACATATCTCGATCTTTCAAACACACCTTTCTTGCAAGTTCAGGGAGGTCAAATCCATCAACTATCACTCATTGCACCAAGCCTTATTCAAGTTGGACGCCCCTTTTCAGTTTTTGTCCGTGCTCTCGATCGTTTTGGAAATCCTTCAACCACTTATCGAGGAGAACTCACGCTAAGTCCCGTAGATCACACACGTTTTCAAAACGGAAAATGCGTGATAGAACCAGAAAATCATGGCATCCAACAAATTGATGGCGTGAGTATTCATCGCGAAGGAATCTACCGCTTAATGATCTGTGACGAGATGAACAGACTATCTTGCTGTAGTAACCCAATTCTGTGTTCTAACGAGTCGAGCTTCTCTTCTCTTTTCTGGGGAGACATGCATGGACAAGTTAAACACGCGGAGAAATTATCTGAATACTTTCAATTTGCACGAGATGTCAGTGCAATCCATTTTGCGAGCCATCAACGCAACGATCATGAAATCTCTAACTTGGATTGGTTGGAAACAATACAAGTCGTCAAACGATTCAATGCACCAAACAAATTTGTTGTTTTTCTAGGTTACGAATGGTCAGGGGAACCGGCAGTAGGTGGTGATCATAACATTATCTTTCTTAACGACGATCAATCCATTCGTCGTTCAGGACATGAGATGATTGATGATAAATCTGATAATGATACCGATCTCCATCATATCCAGGATGTTTACAAAGAATTTTGTGATAAAAACGTCCTAATTATTCCTCATGTTGGCGGTCGACCTGCCAATCTCGCATTTCATGAACCAAAATTAGAGCCCGTTATTGAAGTTCACTCCACACATGGAACTTTCGAATGGTTTCTCACTGAAGCATTGAACCGCGGTTATCAGGTTGGCTTTATCGCTGGTAGTGATGATTATAAACTTCGATTAGGTGGTGCATATCCTGGTATAGGAGATCGCCGCTTTGTTCGAGGGGGCCTAACCGCAGTTTATGCTCCCCAATTAACTCGAAAAGACCTCTTTGAAGCGATTAAAGCAAGGAGATGCTACGGTACAACTGGAGCTCGTATTATTATAAAGACTTGGTCGGGGCTTTATCAAATGGGTGATGAATACACAACCAGTGATCCACCAACAATTGAGGTTACTGTCGGTGGAACTGCTCCTCTTGATAGCGTAGAATTATTCCGAGGGCTACTAAAAATTTATGATCTTCCCCTTGTAACAGAGGTCAAACCATCTGACCGGATTCAGATACAGTGGGAAGGCGCGAGTCGGAAAAGCTCATATTCTGGGGTTCTGTGGGAGGGTACAATAACAGTAGCTCCAGGCACAATCGGGTCTCCAACATTTATGCCTTTAGATCGAGGAGACGAGTTCTTTCACATACATGAGCAGAGCATAAATTGGCGTACCTTTACTTGTGGAGACCGGGATGGGTTAAGTTTCATAACCAAGAACAAAAACGCCGCACTTCACCTCACATGTCGTTCTATACCGCTAGGGAGTATAAAACTAGGTACTAATCGACGGATAAGTGCTCCTTTACATCAAGCTGACAAAACGATGCTCCAGATTCCAATTAAAGATCTAACATTAGAGCCATTAATCATCGAAATTGGTCCAGAAAAACGTCGTCTAATTCTTAAGCGAGTACCTCAAGACACCAATCCAAGAGATGTAACCTTCACGTTCCTCGATTCACATTTCCAAAAAGGAACAAATGCATATTGGGTACGAGTAACACAATTGGACGGCGAAATGGCATGGAGTAGCCCCATATTCATCAAAAAAACCTGAAATTCACGCAATATAGCAAATTATGGTGTTTAAAACGTCAGGGAAGCGCGGGAATTCATATTCTTATGAAATATCTAACGATCATATTGCCGAGGAGTAGTCATGCAGAGCCCAGCGCTACCCAAGTACATTGAACATCCGCTCATCTGGCCACGCGCAATAGAGTTTCGACTCTATCAAAAAAATATTGCGACAGCAGCCCTCAAACAAAACACATTAGTTATTCTTCCAACCGCATTAGGCAAAACCGTGATTTCAGCCATCATAGCGGCTGATATGCTATATCTCTACCCTAATGCCAAAATCTTAGTAATGGCACCAACCCGTCCACTTGTCCTCCAACATAGACGTCGGTTTCACCAGTTTTTAAAGCTGAGATCACGTGACACCCTTTTACTCACGGGAACCACGCCACCGAGCCAGCGCAAACCACTATGGGATAGCAACATCAAGGTCTATTTTGCGACACCCCAGGTTGTTCGGAATGATTTAGCTTCATCTCGTTTATCGCTAACAAATTTCAGTTTACTGATCTTTGATGAAAGCCATCGCGCGGTGAAAAATTACGCTTATACAGATATTGCTAAACAGTACATCGTGACAGGATTCTATCCCTTAATTTTAGGATTAACGGCATCACCAGGCCCCGATCTCCAGCGAGTACTGGAAGTCTGTAGCAACCTTTACATTGAACACATGGAACATCGGAGCGAAAAAGACGTCGACGTGATACAATATCTTCAACCAATAAACATTGAATGGAAACGAGTTACTCTTCCTCCCGAATATGTACAAAACGATCAGCAGATCGATAGAATGCTTCATCGACGCCTCTCCTGGCTTTATTCTAACAGACTGTTAAAACGTCGGCCAGAATACGCTACAAAAAGTATGGTGATCGCTCTCGGCACTGAACTACGCTCAATGCTCAATGAAACTGCAGTAGAAGAACGAGGACGTATCTACTCAGCTATTATTAACCAATCGATGGTCCTCACACTTTATCATATGAAAGAATTGCTTGAAACCCAGGGAATCCACGCCTTTATGCCTTTTCTCAAGAAAATTGAAAGAGAAAAAACACGGAAGAAAAGCTATAACCGCTTAGTAAACGAACCTGAATATCAAAATATTCAAAAACGCGTTTCTACTCATCAGACCCCTCATCCAAAGATACCCCTCCTTAAGCAACTAGTACTTCATCAATTACAAACAAATCCATCATCACGGATTCTTGTTTTTACACAATTTCGGGATACAGCGAGATATCTCGTAAATGAATTCAATGCATTTAACAAACAGATACGAGCCAAACGATTTGTTGGACAAACCAACAAACTTCGAGATAAGGGATTAAGTCAGGACCAGCAAGCCTCTCGGATTGAAGAGTTAAAACAAGGAACATTAAACGTCTTAGTAGCAACATCCATCGCAGAGGAAGGACTTGATATACCGGCTATTGATCACGTATTCTTTTATGAACCCATCCCAAGTGGAATCCGGTACATCCAGCGAAGAGGAAGAACTGGACGAAAGTCACCAGGCAAAGTCACGATTCTTGCAGCGAACAACAGCTTAGACATGATCTACCTGTATACAAGTACGCGACGAGTCAAGAAAATGTTAAAGATGGTTCAAAACGTCAATGCGAAACTTCATAAAATAATGAGGCTTCGACCAAAACCCCCGGCAACACCTATGACGCCTCAAGATATTCAACATCTGGAACAGGAAGCGAAGCACGACGACTTCAACAAACCCAATATTCCCACAGAACTAGAAGCAGTACAGAAACAGCATAAACAAATAATGAAAGCGTCACAAAAAACGTATTTAAAACTACTCGAGACTGGAGAAGAAGGTCTCGGATCTCCACAACTCGAAGAAGAAATGAAGCGTGAGGGAATCCCTCCAAGTACACTTCAAAGCGCATTGAATTCCCTTCATAGAAACAAACTGATCACTCAAAACAGGTTAGGCCGTTACCTCACGCGCGCAGCGCAGGACCAAGGCGAAACATTCGACATTCAAATTGAAAAGATTCTTTCAGGATCAGCAATTGTTTTAGTAAATGATCAATGGCGAGCACGCCTGAGTCCAGAAAATTATGATGGACCTCGATCCTTGATTAAAAAGAATAAAAAACTGCGTGTTACGGCCAATTTATTTCGGGTGGCTGGAACACTTTGTATAAGAATCAAGAGTGTTAAACAAACATTGAATTAAAAGACATGTGCAAGATTATAAAAAAATTGGGTAGCATATTTCTCTCGAAAGAGAGCTACTTAAGATTGCGGCTTCTTGGGAGGCTCCCTTAAACCGCATATAAATTTTGGAACTACATAGCACCATAGAACTTACGTTTCTTTTCCCATAGCTCAGCTACCAACATGTCTCTGACCGCTACTCGAATGGCTTCTGCCCGATTAGGATAAAAATTATCGTCCACGAGCTCGTCTAAATCGCTTATATATGTTTCTGGTAGATGTATGGTTATTAGTCTCATGTTAACCCCACCTCTATTGCTTGTATATGCTAATAGAGAGAAAAAGACATAGTAATTCGTATTTACATATAAATACGAAATAAATACGAATTGGTATTATATATTTAAGTTTATGGTATCACTATTATTGGTACTGTGAAAACATTACACCTTTCAAAGCAATTTTTTTATTGCCCGCTTTCAATCTTTACTACTTTAATAAAATAAATAAAAACTGATAAGAAACTGTACTATCCCTTAAGACACAAATCATCGAAACTTGAGAAAATAAGTCACGCTCACTCAAAAGAGGTTCTACTTTGGCTTCCCCATTACGCGTTTATGCAGAAAATCACGGATGTACGGCAAACAAGTTCGATTTTGAGATCTTGTTAGCCCATTTAATCAAGAAAAAAACAGTACTGGTCAGGAACCCACAATTAGCGGACTTTATTCTCGTTAACACGTGTGGCGTGAAAAAAGCAACAGAAAACCGACTACTCGCTAAGTTAAGCTATTATAATCATTTAAATGGCAATCTAATCATTACAGGGTGTCTCCCCAAAATTAATTTACCAGCAGTCCGCAAAGCTGCACCTGATTTTTCAGCAATCCTCGATCCTCATAGCCTTCACCATTTGCCTGAAGCCATTACTCTAGCGCAAGATGGAGAAAAACATCAGATTTGGCTCTCTTTACAATCCATAAACAAGCTACAGAATCCCAGGCTTCATATCAACCCAGTCATCGAGATCATTTCAATTGCTGAAGGCTGTTTAGGCACATGCACGTATTGCTGTGTACGACACGCGAGAGGATCATTAGTCTCATATCCCATAAACCACATTCGTAAACGAATGGAACACGCAATAATAGATCAAATTCGGGAAATATGGTTAACCGCTCAAGACACAAGTGCATATGGCCTTGATCGTGCATCAAGTCTTGTCGAGCTCCTCACACAACTAAGTCAAGTTCAAGGACAGTTCTGGATTAGAGTGGGAATGATGAACCCCAATCACGTTTTTCCACTCTTACCTGAGCTGATTGACGTTTTTAAAAGCCCTAAAATATTCAAATTCATACACCTTCCCGTTCAAAGTGGGAATGATGATACACTCCAGATGATGAACCGCGAGTATACAGTAACTGAATTTAAACACGTTGTCACGTGTTTTCGCAAAACCTTTCCGTGTATAACCCTCGCAACAGACGTTATCTGTGGCTTTCCAGGAGAAACAGAAACAGCTTTCAAAGAGACCTGCAGTCTTCTCCAAACGATAAATCCTGATGTAGTTAACATCTCAAAATTTTTTTCACGCCCCCATACACCTGCCTCCAAAATGCCACAGCTTAAATTTCAAGTAATCAAACAACGCAGCAAACAAATAAGTCAACTAGCGCACCATCTAACTTATCAACGAAATAAAATTTGGCGTCAATGGGAAGGTTCAGCGCTAGTAGATGAAAAAGGACGAGGCGCTTCGTGGATAGCCCGAAACCACGCATATAAGCCATTAATACTTAAAACGCCATCAAATCTCATGGGGCGTTTCATCAATGTTCGAGTAACGAACATACACTCAACATACCTTGATGCCCAGCCCATGAACTAACTTCTCCAAAGAGTGCAAGGGATGCAGAGTAAAATAATCATCGTAAATAACTACCATTTCATGATTTTTCCATAAGTATAGGAACCTGCTGATGACACGCGCGCGTGTACACCAGCATATCCTTGTTAAGCCCTACACCCTCTGTTCACATTATAAAAATAGAAATACCCTCTGCTCTGTTACATGTGTGGTAAAAAGAATTTTTAAAAAAAACCTAGGCTTTTTATTGAATGCTACGCACAAACAATTGTGGTGCTAGACCCTGAATCTAAAAACGATACCTTAATTTACTTCAGGTTATGCATTTTTCTTCTCCTTAGTTTTTCACTTATCACGCACTTCGATCCAGTCTGGGCTGCTAATCAACCTGAAATTGCCATCACACACGACATCAAAATTACATCTGGAGGATTAGTAGTTATCAACGACACAATCTCAATCCTCAATACCGGCGCAACGCCCATAAATCACTTCCAAATCGGTTTCCCAGATACTCTATCTAAACACTTTGAAGGAATAACAGCACAATCCAGTGCCTCAAACCCATTATCTATCGCCCTCATTGGCTTGGATCCCGCCGCCAACATTTATTGGTTCGATATAATATTTCCACAGGACATCGATGTTAGCTCTACCTACGATATTTCTGTGACATACATATTTTCCGAATTGACTGCCTACAACAGCACTAACTTCGAAAACACTGTCTACTTTCCTGAATACCCTGCTGTGACTTCAAACGTAACTTCATGTGAATCTAGATTAAGTTTTGCAGAAGGTACCGCGTTTACGAACAGTAGTTGGGGAAACACCACAAACACGATCCTTACTCCCTTACAAGCGAATTATAATCTCACTGGCTGGGCTACATACTCTGGATCTCAAATGGTCATCGAGTGTCCTTTCGCTGTACGAAACATCATTTTAGATTCATGGGGGAACTCATTGTTTTATGATACCTATCACATTCGCAATACTGGAAACGCGCGCGTACGCGTCTTCGACTTTCCACTTCCACCTGATACTGATGACGTCACAGCTTACGACAATTTTGGGTCTTTATCAGTATTTCAAACTGTATCTAAACAAGGTGGATCAACAGTTGCACGAGTCACGTTTCGATATCCGTTACGCGGAGACGAAGGAACATCTCCAACCCGGGATGTGTATACCGTTACGATTCATTACCAGCAACCAACACAAGAACACTTGACAGCACCCTCTCCATTTGGCGCATTATCGCTGTATCTCCAGGTTCTATCCAGCCAGAATTTCATAATTGACAAACAAACGATCCAGGTAACGCTCCCTGAAGGCGCAAAATATCTCCAAGTAACGCCCACACCATTAAATACATCCGCTCTGTTAACACCTTCAATCTCTTACGCACCGCAGAAAGTCACGCCCTTCACAATCTTCTCGCTTTCTCTTCAATATGAGTTCAACATCTTCTGGGCTGCTTTTCGTCCCACACTTTGGCTAGGTGTTGTCATACTTGGCTTTGCCGCAATTATTTATATTCGAAAACAAAAACAGATACCAACCATCGCTATACCTGATCCAAACATTAGTGTAGTGCAGACGCTAGTCGAAGCCTGCGGTGAGCGTACAGGTCTCTGGAACCAGATTGAAACTCTTGAAAACGACTTTGATAATAGACGGATACGCCGAAAAGACTTCAATCGTCGTCGTCGAATACTTATTCAACGACTTGGCACAATAACAAACGAAATAACGACCCTTAACAAACGGGTGTCCGCCTTAGGAACACAATTCCGAGAACATATAACCCGATTAACACAAGCCGAGACCGAATATCAGGCTACACGGACTGAGATTACTCGATTACGTACCCAACTAAGACGAGGGAGACTATCCTCCAATGTTTATAAACAAGAGAAATCATTCATGACAAAACCCTGCAACGAATAAAAGCCACAATTGATGACATAGTATATGACTTGAACCAATTAATATCGTGATTAGCTTGCTTACGACATGTTTTTGAACGAATTCTGGGCTATTTGTTCGGAGTAGCCTTTTTTCAAGAGGAGTAAGGTCCAAACTATTCCTAACCCAGCAACTACCGGAGGGAACATAAAGGCTAGAGTAAACGAGGATTCATCTGTAATGATACCCATAATAAATGGAGCGAGCCCACCAATAGTAAATGCGACGGAGTTATAGAAGCCTTGGGCTTTGCCACGAATCGTGGGCGGCGTTAGCTGGAAAATTACGGCATAAATGATTGGAAAAAATACGTTAATAGAAATCGCTTGGATCCCCATAATCACTATAAGTAAAGGATTAAACGGTAGTACTGCAAAAAGGTAGATACTAATCGCGGTTACAGTTAAAGAAGTCAATAATAATTTTACTTTGGAAATTCGATCTGAGAGATAGCCGCCAAGGAAGGATCCTAAAAATCCCAGTAAACGCGTGGTTCCATAGATAGTTGCAGTTGTAGTGACATCGAGTTTGTGTATCTCAACCATATAGAGGGGATTCATTGATAACGCGGAGAATGCACACACACTATGAGCTATAAATGTAACCAAGAAACCCATTAACGCTTTATTGGATAACAAATAACTGAAAGTAGTTTTATCAAGAGATGCTGAAAGCGATCTTTCCTCGTTCCCATCGATAAATCGCCAGATAAGAATACATAAAACTATATCGAGTATAATCCATAAGTAAAAGACCCAGTGCCAATTATATTGCACAGCGAGAATACTGGAAATATTTGTTCCAAAAAACTGGGCGAATGATGGTGCAGTGTTATAAATGCCAAAAACGGTTCCAGTTCGCTGTTTAACTTTTTTAGACAATATTGAAAAGCTAACTGGAGAACTGAATCCAACAGTCAATCCCATCAATAATAATGCCAGAGCTAAAAACAGGAGATCTGTAGATGCACTTATACTGATTAAGGCAACCGCGAGAGCCAAAGTTACGAAGATCAAGAGGGTTTTCTTGTTATATCTATCTGTCAATATTCCTGCGGGAAACTGAATTAAACCGTACGCCATACTAGTAATAGATAGTAGAAGCCCAGCTTGAGATAGTGATATTTGCAGATCTTCTCGAATTAATGGCATAGTAATAATGATAGCCATACGAACACTAAAGCCGACAAAAAACACGCCCCATAGGATACCTAAATTCAGATTAAGAGACCTATTGGATTTCACAATTGAACATCCTGTCGCAGTAGCTGGTGTTGACCATGAAACGAGAGTAACAATGTTAATCTTTTTGTAAAAAAAAGCATGTCACAAATTTAAAAAAAGGAGAGAAGGTGATGGTTTAGAGCTTTCCAGGCTGATAACCATCAGGAATAGCTGTGCTAATACGTCGAGGTTCAAAGCTAGTAATGACTTCGACCATAGCTGGTCGACCGGCTTTGACTTCTTTCATACTCCGTTTTAACGCTGGAATAACTTCATCAGGTTCTTCGATTCGTTCTGCATACCAGCCCAATCCTTCAGCGACTTTCGCGTAGCTAATTATCGAACTGGGGGATACCATTTTAGGTTCAATGGTACCGAGTGCCGACGTTCGCTTGGGTCCATAGACGGCATAACCAGAGTTGTTGCTCACAACGGTTAAGATAGGTAATTCCTCGCGAACAGCGGTTTCCATTTCCATGGCGTTATGTCCCATGCCCGCATCGCCAACCCAACTGACACTAAGTCTCTCGGGCCACATGAGTTTTGCTGTCATAGCTGCCCCCCATGAAAAGCCCAAGTTTGTTGTATGACCCCAACCAAGATAACTTCTTGGTACGGTGGATTCCCAAACAGCTGTAAGCTGTTCTCGTGGGCTGCCTGCTTCATGGGTAATCACTGTGTTCTCTGTATCAAAGGTCTGAAGCATATCCCAAATAACCTTGTAGGGATTAATGGGTTTAGCTGACGAGGTGAATGTAGGCATCCATTCTTTCATTTGAAGGTCTTTCTCACCGGCAATCTCACTTTCTAACGCCGTGTTTCGCTTTCGCCCGGTTCCATTGGTCTGGCGTTTGACTTCGGCGATGAGTTGTTGGAGCACGAGCTTCGCGTCGCCAATCACCGCATGATCAGCTTTATGATACAGGTTTACATCATATCCACCAATATTGCATATTATGATGCTTTTTCCAGCTGGCACTGGAGGACCAAACGCACCTGACATGCTTGTCCCAATTCCAAAAACAAGATCCGCTCTTCCCATACACAGCCAAAGAGCGCGACCTCTCATTCCAAGGGAGAGAGGATGTGTCTCGGGGAATCCGCTTTTTCCTTTCATACTAGTGATAACAGGGACATGCACTAGATCAACCAATTCTCTTAATTCACTACATGCATCAGCTTGTAGTACACCGTCTCCGACATAGAAAACCGGGGCTTTTGCATTAAGTAATGCTCGGACAGCGACTTCAACATCACGAGGATTCGCTTGATATTTCCACCCGGTCACAGGTTGATACGTGAAGTCAGCATCCGGGATCTTTCCACCGATCGCATCGCGCATCATCTCCAGAAGTACAGGAGCAGGACGCCCCGTTCTTAACCGGGTGTATGCCATTCTCATTAGATCTTGGATGTTGCCAGTGCTGTTGAGACGTGCAGCCCATTTGGTAACCCAGACAAACTCTTTAGTTGAATCAAACACGCGTTTATCAAGTGAGTCCATAGTCCATCCTGTTGGCATCATGAGCATCGGTGATAAATCGTCAAACGCTTGACCTAGCCCTCCGAGTAGATTATGTGCAGCCCATCCGACTTGACACATAGCGACACCATTTTTATGCCCCATCGAGAACCGTGTATAAGCGTCAGCCATTGCAACCGCTGTTCTCTCATGACGGGTTGTGACAACGCGTATTCCTTCATCTAGCAGTTCTCCCATAACAGGAACATAAGGATAGTGAGGTACAAAGTCAGTGCCTTCCATCTTCAAGATTTTGGATATAATTTGTCCGCCTTTCAATGTAGATTCCTCTTCGATAGAAACGAAACTCGGTGCATATAAGTTCTGCTGTCAGGTAAAAAACAGTACTATATTCTCTGCTAGTTAATTAGAGCGCTGGAATAATTGTGGGCCAGATATTCCTTATCTGGAAAATAATAAAAAACGTTTTAAAAGAAAAGAAAAGGGGGGGTTAGGAAGATTCTCGTTGTTTTTTCCGTTCAGCTTTATCTTTTACCCATTGTTCGACAGCTTCAGCAGCGGCAAGGACATCCATTTGTGTTCGGTAAACGGCGACATCGATCATTTGCCCTCGAAGTGCAATGGAGGCTTTACCTTCAGTTAAAGCTTGTTCAAAAACTTCTTTCACTTCCCTAGCATAGTCGCCTTGTTCTTTGGTTGGTGCATAAGCTTCGTGACTGGGTTCTATTTGATTTGGATGGATGAGCATTCGTCCTTCAAAACCAAGTTGTCGCCCGGCTAGTGAGTCTTTCAAGAAGCCTTCTCTATCTTGAAGTGATGGGTAGGGTGGATCGATAGCTATATGTCCTGCGGCACGTGCGGCGACAGCTGTCCAACAGCGAGATGTGAAAATTTCTTCACCTACAGGTGTTAAACGAACTCGCATATCGCGAGTATAATCAACTGCACCGAAGACCAGCGAGTTCACACGTTTACTTGCTACAGCGGCTTCATACGCTAATATAACGCCTTTTGCGGTTTCTATTAAAAGTTGTATTGCAACGGTACCTGATTTTAATCCACGTTCTTTCTCGAGTTCTGTCAGTTTGGCATCTAGTTTCTTGACGTCTTCAGCACCTTCTGTTTTTGCAAGCACTACACCATCTAAGCCATCTTGGACAATGGCTTCAAGATCGCCAACAGTTAAGCCGGTCCGCCAATCATTGATTCGCACATAGACTTGTGCACCGCTTTTCGCAATATCAGGGATCGCATCCCGAACAATGAATCGTGCGGTCTCTTTCTCATCGGGGGGAATAGTGTCTTCTAAGTCTGCAACGAGTACATCCGCATTCAGTGACGGCATTTTTTGAATCATCCGGTAATTGTTTCCTGGAGTATACATCACAGATCGCATAACGACCATTTTTATTCAACCTCTTTTTCGAAGTTAGCGAGTTGCTCTATATATTTGTTGTCCTTCACTTGGTTCCAAGGATCTTTGCTATCTCAGTGACAATTTCGATGGGTTTTTCAACGACGACTGCCCCTGCGTCTTTGAGGGCTCCGATCTTGCTTTTAGCGGATCCAGTTCCATGTTCAATAATACTACTTGCGTGAGAGAACCGCATACCTTCCGGTGCCCAAGCACCGGCAATATAAGCAACCAGCGGTTTGGTAAAGCGCCCTTTTTGCATCTCTTCTGCAACTTCCTCTTCCGTTGTGCCTCCTAACTCTCCAAACATAGCAACAGCTTTGGTTTGTTCATCAGCTTCAAAGAGAGGCATGATGTCGCCAAAAGAAGTACCAATGATCGGTTCGGTGCCTTCATGAAATAGTGTACTGCATCCGTGACCAGTATGTTCTTTAATTATCCAGGGCAATGTCCCAGATTGTCCACCGCTTCGAGACAGGATGCCCACTGGGCCTGGTTGAAAGACTTGAGCGGCGCGTTGAGGATTACTGCCCACCCAGCCAAGAACAGCTTTTCCAGGACTGATGACTCCAATAGTACCAGGACCGACCAACATAACATTGGCTTTTTTGGCGGCATTTACCATAATAATGAGATCGTGGAGAGGTACACGTTCAACAGGGCATACGATCATTTTAATACCCGCGTCAATTGCTTCGAGAACAGCATCTTTTAAGAATGGTGCTGGGACAAACGTGACGCTGGCATCTACAATCCCATGATGGTCTTCAGCTTCTTGCACGGTGTCATAGACAGGCACGCCAGCAGCTTGGCCACCGCCTCGTCCTGGTGTAACACCTGCTAAAATCTTGGTACCATATTCGCGCATGTATCGACTGCGTACTTCACCTGCTCGACCTGTGATTCCTTGGACTAGTGCTGTTGTATTTTCATCTATAAGAATCGCCATTTTTTTCACCTTCACTTTAATGAGTTTTTGTATTCGTCTAATTCAGGCATTGGAATCTCAATCTTGATAGCGTTTAATCCTCGGAACCAGCACTCAAACTCGCAGCCGAGACACTCAGTTCCCCGGCGTTTGGCATCATCCACACTGCCCAACAACGTGGGTTTTCCACCTCGGAGCCGAAGGATCCCTCGGGAATAGAGGCTACACGCTTTAATACATGCTTTTGTTTTGCAATCCGGGCATTTACTATCGTCAATCGAGATTTTCATAGTTCGTTCTTCAAATTCTAACATCTAAGCCTTCTCCTTATCTGCTCGATACTCATCAATTAACGCTCGCATACGCTCAGCAATAAAATCAGGGTCAAACACGCGTTCACTTCCATAAATCTCATATCGGATTGGCAGATCTTTCAGCCCTTCCTCCAGAATTGCTTGGGCTTCTTTCTCTTTGTTGCCACAAATCAACAGCACAACAGGGAATCCAGGTCGATCTGCAAGATCTTCGCGGAGAGCTTTCGCAATTCCATGTCCGTGGTGCCACTGCTCTTGGTTAGCAACGATAAAACCACCTAAAAGAAATCCTTCTATTCCCGGTTGAGCCATGATGGTCTTTGCCAATCGATAAACTTTGGATGCTGTGGGGTCTCCACTTGAATCAGAGTAATTGGCAATATGTAATCCCTGTCTGTTGAGGGCATCGACACCAAGGATGGCGCCTCCGCCACCAATTCCGTGATAGCCTACATAGCCAGGACCATCGATTTTCGTCACCATCTGGGAGAAATAGGCGTTCCCTCGATAGTCTCCTTCTTCGATTGTCCAAGCAATCATTTCAAGGATAGTTGGATCTCGTTGGAATTCTCGTGCAACTCGAATTCCAAGTTCTGGATGCCGGAATATCGCGGAATCATCGACGGTAATTCGACAATCGGCGGCAAGTACTTTGCCGTCTTGCGTCAATACAAGGGGATTAATTTCTGCGGCTCGAGCTTCATATTTGGTGAAAGCGGCGTAAATTCCTCGTATTGCATTTCCAAGTTGCCTCAAAAGCTGTCTGGGTGCTCCTGCCTTTAAAGCTAGATTGTATGCATCATAAGTTCGAACACCGCGTTCGTAATCAACATTCATTCGGGCAACTTTCTCAGGTGTTTCTCGAGCAGCTTCCTCAATATCGACACCACCGGCTGTACTAAATATCAGTACGGGACCACTAACTTCTCGGGAAGGATCCACGATAACACCGGCATAAAACTCCTGCTTGATGTCAAGTTGTTCTTCAACTAGTACTTGTTCAACTAGCAAGCCTTTTACTTCGGAGCCTAGGAGTTCGGTGGCTACTTTCTCAGCTTCTTCAGGGGTATCAGCAAACTTTATACCGCCCGCTTTGAAACGGCCGGTAGCAAAAATTTGTGCTTTTATAACGACGGGTTTACCAATTTTCTCTGCAACTTTTTTCACTTCTGTCGGCGTTGAGGCGACGTATCCTTCAGGGACCGGCAGTTTGACAGTTTTCAATAGTTCTTTTCCTTTGTATTCGTATAATCTGACCATGTCTCTCGGATTCTCCATACGTTTCAGATTAATGCATTTTTATAGGAGTCAATTAGAGGTTTAAAAGGTTTTAGCTAATTCAAAGCCTCATTTTTCGATCTTCAATCTCAGACCACGACGGGTTCCAGACGTATTGACACTCGAATTGAAGTAATCAGCGAATTCCTTATTAAGAGGGAAAAAACTTTCTTACGACCGAGGCTTTACAGTTGAAAGCAGCAAATAGTATGATAAAAATCTTACAACGAGAAGGCGTTGAATTTCTCAGTGTCATGCCCGTGGCGAATATCACAATTGCAGCTGCAGAAGAGAACCTTCGAATTGTTATGATGCGAAATGAACGATTTGCCGTTGCATTAGCCGATGGCTACTCGCGAGCATCAAACGGTAAAAAAATCGGAGTCTTCAATATTCAAGGAGGCGCGTTTCCAGTCGGCGCCGAGATCGCCCAAGGGGCCGTTGCCCAAGCTTATGAGGATAGTACCCCAGTTCTTGGTATCATGGCTGGTCCCACCATCAGTCAAATCGGTCACAATAGATTTGATATCACTCAACAATACCGCGGAATTACGAAATGGACTGGATATATCTCTGAAAGTCGACGGATTCCCGAGTTTATGCGACGTGCGTTCACATATCTGCGCACAGGACGTCGTGGTCCAGTAGTATTACATTGGGCGGGAGGCATGATAGGACATTGGGATGATTATGATGATTCTGAATATCCATATGAAACAGTTAAAGGCTGGCGATATCCCGGAGACCCTCATGATGTGACAGTAGCAGTCCGAGCTCTACTAGCAGCAAAGCACCCTGTAATCTACGCCGGTCAAGGCATATTCTATGCTGATGCATGTGAAGAATTACTTGAATTTGCAGAACTAGTTCAAGCACCCGTGATTTCCACACTGCTTGGAAAAAGCAATTTTCCCGAAAATCACCCGCTTTACATTGGAGTACGTGGGCTTCCTGTTGATCATTATCTCGGTGGTGCCGATCTAGTTTTTGGAATTGGAGAAAGCCTAGCGCCAGGTGACTTTAAACACTATTTTTCAGGGAAGGGAAAAACCATTATCCAAGTTGATATTGATGAACGCGACATTAACACCCGTTACCAAGTAAATCATGCGGTGATTGGCGACGCGAAGCTCGTGCTCCAACAACTCATCGCCGAAGTCAAACAACAAACCAGTACAGCAGAACGTACTAAAAACACGACGCTTTATGATGAAATCAAAGACTTCATGGATCAAAAATATAAAAAATATCAGGCAGCCATTGAATCGAATGATACACCAATTAATCCATATCGGGTATATTGGGATTTAATGCAAACCATCGATCGACAGAATTCCACCGTTACCCATGATGCTGGAAATACCCGTGATCAACTCAGCACAATTTTCGAAGCTCTGGTGCCTCGTGGCTTCATTGGATGGGGAAATTGCAGTAGTCTTGGCTTCACCTTAGGAGCAGCAGCAGGCGCGAAACTTGCATATCCCGATCGCCAAGTCTTCAATGTTACAGGAGATGCCGGAATAATGTATCAAATTGGTAATTTTGAATCACTAGTCCGTGAAAACATCGGAATTACAACTATTCACATCAACAATTCAGGCTTCGCCGGATATGGCCCAGGATTCTGGGGTGCTGGACACAACCCTGAGACAAGTGAAGTAACCTCATCCACAATCTTGAGCACCAGTAAAATGGTCGAAGGATTAGGCATGTACAGCGAACGAGTCGAAGATCCTGATGAAGTAGTCCCTGCCATCAAACGCGCAATAAAAGTCAATACTTCTGGAAAACCTGCATTACTTGAAATGATTACAGAGAAATACCCAGTTTATGGTGGATGGCTGCGCCCCGCAACCCACTAACTTCTCTTTTTTTATCTTTTTATTAACGAGCTACCACGCGCGCGAGAAATAACACTTCATAATAATACGCCTTTAAAGCTTAATTTCGAAATTTAGGTTACTTTACTTTCGCATATCAAAGCAAGAGAACTGCCTAAATTCATTTACTTACTTCTTTCTGCAAACCAGTTTATATATATGTAAGAGCACGCGATAATTTACGTGGGAACCAGGGTGTCTGACCTCACTAACTATCTACCAATCCTGGCAGTCATCTCAGTTTTTGTAGCCGCAAGTATCATTTACTATGCCAGTCGAAGACAAAAAGGCTCATTTTCTCCCCCATCATCAGATTCACCCCCTCCTTCTATACCAAACCCTTCCTCTTCAATTGAAGCACCATTATCAAAACAGAACAAACCCACAATT
>CAJIBO010000038.1_pt1 | contig 24287 bp, 29 predicted proteins | sample 9199371 | NCBI WGS metagenome assembly CAJIBO01 (sample SAMEA7708307, study PRJEB35096) | sediment metagenome | biome: marine neritic benthic zone biome [ENVO:01000025]; feature: sediment [ENVO:00002007]; material: shallow marine sediment [ENVO:03000034] sea grass bed [ENVO_01000059] ... | reverse complement strand
GCCTAAAATGATAGCGTCTACCTCATTCATATTCGAGATACTAAAAGGCGATCCAACTTTATGGGATTCAGCCGATACTCCACTGACACTATTTACACCTTCAATGATAATTTTAGCCATTGCCTCGGTAAAACCAGTTTTACTGTCATAGATCACAATTACTTTCGCCATGCGGTCAACCTCCGACGATTTTCAATGATTAAATAAAGTACTATTTATAAGATTTACGTTATGGAACACTCATGAAAGCGATAAAATCAGTCAAGGTTCTTGGCTTCAAGGTGTAGTTTGTTTCGCGTTCATATCCTATAGTTGATATAGGTTTAGGCCCATAGTCGTGACCGGGATAAACCTCCGTTGTATCAGGTAATTTTAAAATTTTATGAAATAGACTATTGTACATATCTTTGGAATTCCCTTCCGCCAGATCGGTACGTCCACATTCTCCAACAAACAGAGTGTCTCCAGTGAGTAATTTGTTATCTATTAGCAGACAAATACTATCAGGGGTGTGCCCTGGAGTATGGATGACTTGAAAAATCAGTTCACCTATTGTGATAAGATCATTATCTTCGACTTGACGGTCTTTAGAAATTTTTGATAAGCGATGAGTAATGATTTGACCGTCAAAGTGTTTTTTGATTTGATTATTGCCTGAAGTATGATCATGATGATGGTGTGTGTTAATTATGAAAGTAAGAGATCGGTCAAGGTTTTCAATGAGTTGGATGAGCTGTGTGGCATTATAACTCGGATCAACAACTACAGCATAATTTGAGTCTGTGATCACATAAGAGAAATTGTTGCTCACTTCTTTGACTTGTTTGAAATACAATCCTATTTTCTCCTAATTTTCAGTTTGCATGGTTTTGGAGTACGCGCGCGCGTATTATTGCTTTTGAATGGTAGTGATGTCCAGAGCTAATGATCTATTAGTTGGTCGTATAATATTAGATGGTGTTGAGGAATTAACTTCAGGACGCAGATATTTCTCAATTTGAAGATGTTCAATACGCATTCCCATCTTTGCTAATGCCTCTAAGTCATCGACACTACCCACACTTGCATCAATATTGTCATGAACTGGATGAACCCACATAGATCGAGGAAGTAGATTATATTGTGGTGGTATTGAAGAATTTGTGCGTGTTGGTAGAACATGACGTAGTGTCGTGTAACTCATTACCAACTGAGACGCTCCAAAAGCACCTATCCCATGCCAGATTACAGCCTGTTCTGGGGATCCTAATGAGTATAATATGAATTGGGGAGAGGATGGGATCTCGGAATAGCTGTAATTTTGGAACCTCGGACCATCAATACTAACTCTATCGTTAGCTTTCACTATACTAACATCATCGGGATCAATCGCGTTGGGATAGAGGGTTGTGTTACGATACTTGACGGTAACTCTTTTTAGTGAATTCCCCTCAAAAACGATTCTTCCTTTGGCAGCACGTTTGGAGCCATAGCCCTTTAAAGAGTGGGGAATGGTAAGAAGAGTTCTTCGTTTTTTTAAACTCCGGCCCATTGAGTTGTAGATTATTCTAATAGAGTCAATATTTTGATGAACATTTCGAATTAATGAGTGGAGAAATCCGTGAGAAGTTTCGGCTTGTAATGTTGTAAGGGGCATTCTCATGAATGGAAGCGAGAAATCGATTCCGAAAAGAGAGGACATTTCGTCTAATTGTTCAGATTTAACTACATCAACAAGATCTAGGTATGTATCGCATCTTGAGAGATGATATTGAATACGATCGACTTCACTTTGTGATATTAATGTGCCAAGATATTTACGAGTAAAATTTTTGTCTATGCGGAGTTTATCTACCTCAACATAAGCTGAGGGGAACGCACTTTGCCCACTTGTAACAATTGATTCTTTAAAAGGATTCATCGAATATCGATCTGGTTCTACATCATCTGTGTTTAACAAAAAAGACACGATATTGCTAACAGGAGGTTGCTCCAGTAATTCACACAGTTGATCGAGATCTCCTGGTTGTAACTGGGAAATATCATTATCCAGCATATAATTCCCGCAAACTTCGAGGAGCCGCGCTGCAATTATTCCTTGGAGTTCTTCAACCGTAAGTTGGGGATTAGTATATTCAATTGATGAACGTAAGAAAAAATGTCTGGATGAGTAATGGATCGGAGATAGATGCTGTTTTTGAATCTTCAACATTGGGATAGCATAATTAGTGCGTTCATGTTGTGCGTCCAGGAATTTTTCGAGGTTTAATCGTAAATGTGTTAACGTTTGTTGTGCGTTGTTGATAAAATCTTCAACAACTAATCGTCCTATAGGTGTCGTCATTGTCAGAATCAACCTCTTTCCAAGGATTCAGCAATCTGCATGCAATCAATCTGGAGTGGGAATCCTCGAAGCATTCGGACTACACGAAAATCTTCTTGAAAACCATTACTCTTTAATGAATTGACTAAAGCACCTTCATTTTGTGGGATGCACATAAAGGTGTCGCTTTCGGAATTATCGCGAAGTGCAGAGTAAATAAGGTCAGAACTAATTTTTTTTGTTTCTCGCGTGCACACTACTGGACCCAACTCTGCCATGCCATCATAATCTTTAATGAGAGCATATCCCTGTATGATATTATTCTTGATTGCTAGGTAACCGCGTGTGGATGAAAGGGAAAGAAGTGAACTTAGTAATTTATGTCGAGAATATCCTAGACAGCGATAGTCAAAGTCAATAATGGCTGTATGATGGGTTTCTGTCGCTGGAATAATAGTAGTTAGGGTTTGTGGCAGACGATCAGGAGATCCGTGTAAAACGATGAAGTTCGATTCTTTATTGAAACCTAATCGTTGATAAAAGGATTCTTTGGCAGGATATGCGTATATATAGACTGTGGTTACCTCTTTGGTTTCCAGATACCGTATTGCATGTTGTACTAAGAGGGACCCGGCACCTTGATGCCGAAAATTATGGTTGACAATAACATTTCCGATCCATCCTACTTGATCGAATGTTATAGTGGTAGCTAGTCCAATTGGTTGTGTGTTAGAATATAATATAAAGCTGCCATGTGGTTCAAGCGCACTCATAAATGAAAAGTCATCTTCTGTCATATTCCAGTTCATGGTGTCTGTTAAAGTCGCTGCGAATATGAAATCGTGGGAGGTCATTAATTTTATTGATAACATAAGCGTCAATCGAGTTACGTTGAAGAGCGTTAAGAAGAGAGGAAAGTAAAGTCTAATGTTTGTCTTTTCTGAGAATATCGTTCTAGGATAGATTTTACAATAATAGGAAGAGCAATCGTTGCATCACAATAGCATGTGATATACTTGCCTCCTGGTTTTTCTTTGCCCCAACTTAATCCTTCTTGGAATGTACAACCAGATAATCCTCCCCATTGTGGGGTGTCAGTTGTGATCTGGAATCCATAATCGTGACCAGCATCGGGGATGCCGAATAAGTCTTCAAGATATGCTGTCTGTTGAATATAATTCTTAGGAACTCCTCCACCAACATAGATGACGCCAGTTTTAGAAGCCGCTTTCTTTATTTGGAATATTTCATAATTATCTTGAATTTCATCAATAATTAATGGTTTCTTCCCTTGAGTAACTGCATTGATGTAATGCTGGGTTAAAGCAAGACCAAGCGAGCTATCATTTAAAGCTGGGATAAAAATCGGGACACCGTGTTCCCAGCAATTCCATATGACGGATTGCTTTTTAGCTTCTGATGCATTACTCTTCTGATTGACAAAGTTGCCCAACAAGTGAAGGAAAGCTCGGGAAGACATTGGTTTAGGACTCTGGTCAGCTAATTTATTCGCAAATCGCATAACCATATCATCAAATTTACGGAACTTATCTTCATCCGCATAAGTATCATAAATTCTATCGATTCCAGCGTCTCGTAATACTTGATCGTTAGCATGAGGTGACCCAATATAATGATGTTCTCCTAATGCCTCAACAAAATCATGATACATGTTTGCTCCTGTACTGACAATGACATCAACTAATTTGTTTTGAACTAATGTAGAGATAATTCCTTTCATCCCGCCTGGAATCATTGCTCCTGCTAATCCAAGAAAAATTGTTGGGCGTTCAGGATCACTGAGCATCGAAATATAGGTGTCAGCACATTGAGCTAAGGTTCTCGATTGAAATGAGGTCCTTCTAAATGCCTTTAATAGATCTGAAAAAGAATGAATATGATTTAAATCGATTGTTTGAATGGGTTCCTTCAATATATCATGTTTCATATCGACAGCTCCAATCATCGAAATCTCCAAGATGATACAGATATAAAAATGCTTTTTATAAAATGTAGCTTAACTATTTCTACGCGGGCGTGTATACATACCTTTAAACACGATTTGACTTAAGAAGGTGATGAAATGCTGAGACATCTTAATAATCAGGAGATAGAGGCGTTTCAGCGGAAAGGCTATATGTGTGAGCATTTATTGAGCCTCTATTCGATTATTGCCCAATACACTGCTCTACTCGATGATAATTTTCCGGTGTTTGTTAATGGCTTCAAAGAAGCTGATGTAATTTTCTTTGGCTTGAAGGACAGAAACGCGGGCAAAATAGAGAATCTTAAGGGAATAGAAAAACATGTTAATACGATTAATATCATCTCTCCGTTCCGGATCCAAGGAAAGAACATCATATCTAAGTATGTTGATTGGGATTACCACATACCGCTTGATGACTTTTCACTTGATTTAAAAGGTAAAGAGTATAAAAGAATCCGTTATCGGGTCAAACAAGCCGAAAAAGAGGGATACTATACTAAGATCAGCCGTGAATTGACCTCTAATCACCTCTATCTACTCTCTCGATACCTGAATGTACATGAATTAAATCCATGGGATTACGAAGAAATACTCTCTCTTGAGCGATATTTTAAAGAATTTAACCATTGCTTAATGATCGAAGTTCATAATCAAGACGGGCTTAGGGGTTTTGACATTGTTGATTTTTATGAGGACACAGCTATGATGGTCGTGCCGCTTGGTATATACTTACACCCGCGAAAAGTATCCGATTTCATGATGTATGAAGACATCAATTATGCAAAACAAAGAGGGTATAAAATACTCGACGTTGGTCCTAGTTGTTTAAACCCAGGGCTTCAGCGTTTCAAAGAAAAATGGTTTGCAAAACCAGCTCATCAATTTTTCGTGCAGTACATACATAAGGAGCATTCAACTAATTAGTCAAGCTTCTAGTTAGCACGCGGATAATACGCGCGCGTAAATCTAAAATGGATTTGATCTAGCGAGCCAGTCCTCTAATCCAGAAAATACGTTTCCAGTTCGAGTTTATAATAGGCAATACAAGACAATAAAAAGAGTTAAATGAAAGTAAGCAATCTTGTTACTGAAAATTGCATTCACCAGGGAATATACCTATGAACTGTAATTAACGCAAGTTCGTTGAATGCAAGTATAATTTACTAATTCAAAGAAAAGCTGAGGACTATGGTTCCAAAAGAATTTTTTATTACCAGTGGCACAGCGTCTAGTCCCGTCTCTGAACTTAATGCTTTTGATCTCGCTCTTAAAAAAGCAGGCATTGCTCACTGTAACTTAGTAACTGTGACCTCTATTCTTCCAGAAAATTGTTTAGAAAGAGATAATATCACGATTCCGATTGGTGCAATCACACACCTTGTTTTAGCAAGAATGGATGGTACTGAAGGTCAGAATATTGGTGCTGCAATCTCGTGGAGCTGGGCGAAAGATGGTAAGTGTGGGATAGTTGCTGAAACTCATGGTTATATGGATAAAGAGGCGTTACTAGAAATCGCTGAATGGAAAATCCAAGAAATGGCTAAAATTAGAGAAATCCAAATTGGCGAAATTCATTATCGCTGTGAAACCATGAGAGTCCCCATGGATAATTATGGTTGTGTGATAGCTGCTTTAGTATTCAAACCAGAGTCAACGTAACCCACCCTTTTCGTGGAATTCATCTATGTTTGATATCAATAAGGTCAAGATCATTCGAAATGTACAAGCAACAACCTATCCTTTCACACGCTACTTTGAAGGTTTTGAAAACGTTGAAGCAGTACAGAAGATTTTTAAAAATGAAACCGAGCAAGTGCTTCAAAATCTTCAAGTCGAGTTTATTGGACGCAGAGGATATATGGGTGTGAGTAATCTCGATGGTCATCTAATGATTAGTTCAGAGTATCTACGAAAAGGCGATCTAATTGATATTTATTTAGATATCATTCATGAGCTGGTGCACGTAAAACAATTTATCGATGGCAAAGAACTTTTTGATCATAACTTTAGTTATGTTGATCGACCTACAGAAATCGAGGCATATCGCTATACAGTGGATGTTGCATTGAAAATGGGGCTCGAAGAAGAACGAATTTGTGATTATTTAAAGACAGAATGGATGAGTGAAGCTGATTTTCATGTGCTAATTAAGAACCTTGATTTGAACTGCCACGATAGCTAACTCCCTTTGAAATGTTCCCATCCACGAACGGGGATATCTCTCACAACGTGATTGGTCGTTAATGTAACTTTAGATTCTTTAATGACTTTACCTATGGGTATCAAGCGTCCTCCACAAGCGATTACTATATCATTTGCTTGAACCCAATTCTCAGGTCGAATTGTTACCACCAGTTCGTATTCTTCTCCTCCAAATAATGCGAATTCTTCGGGATTCATTTCATATTTATTTGAAAAAGATATTACTTCTTCTGCAATTGGGATATTAGTAATTGCCATACCTAGTCCGGAATTATTTTTTAATTCATGTAGGCTTATTGCTAGACCATCACTAGAGTCGATAGATGATGTGATCAACTTTTTTTTCACTAATGCTTTACCTTCCTGTAATCGTGCTTTTGGCATTAGCACGCTATCTATAAGTGGTTTTTTCCAGGAATCCGTGATTTGTAAATCATGCAACAAAATGTGTAGACCCGCACTAGTTTTCCCAAACATCCCTGTAACAGCGATAATGTCATCAATGTGTGCTCCTTTTCTTAACACAAGAGAGCTGGGTGATGTGATGCCAAAGACCATGAGGCTAATTATGAGGTCGTTACCTTCGCCTGTATCGCCTCCTATGATATAGGTGTCATATTCTCTGGCAGCAGCTTCCAATCCAATGCCTATCTCTTCAATATCTGATTTAGAATAGTGTCGAGGAATTGTGAGTGATACAAGTAAAGCTGAAGGATGTACTCCTTTAGAAGCAAAATCGCTAACATTCATTACTACTGCTTTTCTAGCTGCGTGTCTAAGAGTCATTTTGGGAGGGATATCTGTTGTTCCAACTAATGTATCAGTTTTTAATATAGCAATTTGCTTTGAGTTAATGAAGATACCCGCCACGTCGTCTCCAAATGGAACTGCCATCTGAGGTGATTTTCGGAACCGATTGGTTAACAATTTTATTATTTGGCGTTCTCCAAGTTCCGCTGCAGTGATCAAGCTTACCACACTTGTTCTTACAACAGATTATCGAGAAATAAAAATTGAACGATTGTACGCACGCATATATGTACTGTTTCCCGACCAAGTGAGTGATATTAGAAAGAAGCATAGTACTAATCTATTTATTATCATGCAATACACTGTATTGTATCGAATTGGCCTGTGGACAAACGCGCCCGAGGAGAAAGAGCGGTCTTCAGCACTATGCTCAGATAATCATGCAGTGTGCTCAGTTAGCTGCAGCTCTCGAGGTTAGTGCTTGGCCTAAACCAGGTAATGTTCATAGAACGGCGGATTTTTCTGACACAAAGTATGAGCACTTTATTGCGGGTTCAATCGCTTTAGGGCCTACAACTAATAAAGCTGCTCAAAGAGGCATACTTGCTGGCGCACAAAGTATAGAGCTGGAGAGCATTGGGATTGGTTCACTTATTAAAGAAACAATTGAGAATGTTAAATCCTGGCACTATGGAGGAAATACACATCTTGGCATAAGTCTCCTTTTTATCCCACTATCCTCGGCTGCGGGATTCTCTGTGAGCACTGTCGGTAAGATGACGTCTATGTTGCTTCGAAAGAATATTAAAACAGTTATGGAAGCTACCTCGATTAGTGATGCAAGTTATGTATATGAAGCAATAACTTTAGCAGGATCTGCTGCTGTAGGTAAATTAAAACAACCAAATCTACCTGATCTCTCCAATCAAGAAGCACAGCAGGTCATACAAAGAAATCAACTGACGTTATATGATGTAATGAAAGCGGCATCAAAATGGGATAATATTGCGCGTGAATGGAGTACAGGGCTAGAAATATGTTTTAAAACAGGATACCCAACAATTGTCAATCTTTTTAAAGAAACTGGAAACCTTAATCTCGCCATTGTACACACTTTCCTAACAATTCTATCGAAGTTTCCGGACACCTTTATTGCACGAAAAATTGGAATTAAACAGACGCCTTTTGTTGAAGAAGCAGTTCGCACTGGCTTAAAGGCAACTCAGTGGGTTTCGGAAACTGCAAAGTCAATATTAACGATGGGTGGCTTAAATTCAAAAAAAGGAACACAAAAACTATGGAACTTTGATAGTAAACTCAGAAAAGCAGGTGGAGAACTTAATCCAGGAACCACAGCAGATTTAACCGCTGGGTCACTAATGATTGCTTTGCTTTGTGGATTGCGGTATTAGGCGAAAAAAGGGTAACAGCATTAAAACGTTTAACAAAAAAAGATATATATATTACAAAGCGGATTCATTAAAAACCCACGAAAACAAATTTGCCGAAAAATAGTTGATGAGGCAATGTCTAAACCCTTTTATGTTAAAATATCAGTCCCAAAGGACCTCGCCGAAGTAGCATATGAAGCTCTTCAGGTTGCTCGCGACACGGGAAAGATTCGACGAGGTACCAATGAGACGACTAAGGCCATCGAGAGAGGTGTAGCCGTCATAGTATATATTGCAGAAGACGTCGAACCTCCAGAAGTCGTGGCACATCTCCCTATCTTATGTGAAGAGCGGAAAATCCCATACATATTTGTCCCCAGTAGATTCCGACTTGGTGAAGCGACGGGACTCGACGTGGGTTCAGCTTCCGCTAGTATTGTTGATCCTGGAAATGCTTCAGAACTGATTAAAGAAATCAGCTTAAAACTTGACTCATTAAAAAAAGAGGGATAACTCGGAAAAATGAGTTCCAGGGATGATTTAACACCTGCAGAAGTAATTCAAGTCATGACCAAAACAGGTGTTACCGGAGAAGTCAATCTTGTGCGAGTACGAGTCCTTGATGGGCGAGATAAAGGACGAATTATAACACGTAATGTTAAAGGCTCTGTTCGAGCTGGAGACATATTGATGCTTAGAGAAACAGAGAGAGAAGCAAAAAGAGCGTAATACCTCGATTAGCTGGTGAACATTGTGCCTCGAACATATGAATGTACCTTCTGTGGAGATGCTTTCCCTCAAGGACGGGGTATGATGTATGTTCGAAATGATGGAACGGTTTACTGGTTCTGTTCCAGCAAATGCCGTAAAGCCATGTTAATCTTTAAAAGAGACCCTCGAAAACTAAAATGGACAAAGCGCTATGAATCGAGATAGCTAATACCCATGCCTTTATCTCGAGGGGAAAAACTAGTCCGCTACTACATACTTATATTGGGATGAAATATGATTCTGGTCTTCCTTGGTCCACCAGGGTCGGGCAAGGGAACCTATTCTAATCAAATAGCTGACTTAACATGTGTTCCCCACATTTCAACCGGCGATATTTTTCGCGATGCCATTCACAACAACACTGCACTTGGCACGCAAGTACAAACATATCTCACAAAAGGAGAACTCGTCCCCAATGACATTACAACTCGAATCCTTCGAGAAAGAATCAACCAATCCGATTGTAAAAAAGGTTTTATCTTAGATGGTTATCCAAGAACACTACCACAAGCCGAGGCTTTAGACAACTTAGTTCATGTCGACTTGGTGATAAATTTAGTTGCACATGAAGAAGTACTTATAACGAAATTATCTGCGCGTCGCATATGCGCACAATGTGGAGCAATTTACAATCTTGCTAATATCAATAAAATAATTGATGGCTTAAAATATGACATGCCTTCAATGCCACCCCTCAAAGCTGACGTATGTGATAAATGTGGAGGAGAACTTATTCACCGAAAAGATGACCAAGTCGACGTAATCACTCATCGATTACAGATTAACAATCATCAAACCAAACCGATCGTCGATTTTTATCGTTCAAAAGGAATCGTGGAAGATATAAACGTTAATTTGGGTTTCGAGAAGACAGTACCTATCATCATGAATACAATAAAGAATCGCACATAGCCTTTTGTTCAATATATTAAGAGGAAAATCAGTTGTCACGTTTCCGTCAGCCAATAGTATGCGTTCTCGGTCACGTTGATTCTGGAAAAACTACTCTACTAGACAATATCCGTGGATCAGTTGTTGCATCAAGAGAAGTAGGTTCCATGACTCAGCATATAGGAGCTAGCTTCTTCCCTATCGATACACTACAGGAAATCTGTGGTTCTCTCGCTCAAGGCATGGTTAGTAAAATACGGATTGAAGGATTATTAGTCGTCGACACCCCGGGACACAGTATATTTATGAATCTGCGAAGAAGGGGCGGATCAGTAGCAGATATTGCTATACTTGTTGTCGATGTCCTACGCGGATTTGAACCTCAAACACATGAAAGTTTGTCAATTTTGAAAAACCGAAAAACTCCATTCATTGTTGCAGCGAATAAAATCGATACAATTCCTGGATGGAAACCCCACAATGTTACATCATTTAGTGAATCATACCAACAACAAGATCCATCGGTCAAGCGACAGCTTGACGAGCTACTATACATCATTATGGGGACATTTTCCCGTTTAGGAATTAATGCTGATCGATATGATAAAGTAAGGGATTTCTCAAAAACAGTTGCAATAACACCTGTAAGTGCAAAAACAGGAGAAGGAATTTCTGAATTACTTGCTATCCTCATTGGTCTAACTCAACAATACTTGGAGAAACAATTGACAGTCACTGAAGGTTCTGCCAAGGGAACTATTCTCGAGGTGAAAAAAGAGCCCGGACTTGGAACCACCATTGACGCAATCATATATGATGGAATCCTCAATCGAGGAGATACATTAATCATTGGAGGCGTTGAAAAACCCATTGTAACCAAAGCACGAGCTATTCTTTTGCCTAAACCCCTCGATGAAATGAGAGATCCCCGAGACAAATTCCTCCCAGTAACTGAAGTTGCCGCTGCTGCCGGAGTAAAAATATCCGCCCCAAATATAGAAGATGCGGTTGCTGGTGCACCACTATTTAGTGTACGAACAGGCGAACCTCTAGATCCTTACGTTCAAGCGGTATCAGAAGAAATTGAACGCCTTCGGATTATTACCGATAAACTTGGAGTGATCGTGAAAACAGATACTCTTGGGTCCTTAGAAGCTTTAATTGGTGAATTGGAAAATCATGGAGTAGCAATCAGAATAGCAGATGTCGGAGGCGTATCAAGACGCGATGTCATTGAAGCGGCTTCAATAAAACGGGTATCACGTTTTCAAGGCGTTATTTTAGCGTTTAACGTACCCATTCTTCAAGACGCTGAGACTGAGGCACACATCCAGGATATACCTATTTTCCGTAACGATGTGATATATCGCCTTATTGAAGAATATAATGATTGGGCTGAAACAGAACGAGACACAGAGTTGAAGATGCAAATTGAATCATTAATTTTTCCAGGGAAAATCAAGGTATTACCTGGATTAATTTTCCGAAAAAGCAAACCTGCAGTTTTTGGAGTCGAGATTATATCTGGAAAGATACAGTCAAAATATAATCTAATCTCACAAACTGGAAAAAGAGTTGGAGAAATTTCACAAATGCAAGACGAAGGTGAAACAATTTCAGAAGCGGAAAAATCTATGAAAATCGCTATTTCAGTAAGAGACGGAGTGGCTGCCCGAGATTTTAATGAAAACGATACCCTTTATGTAGATGTTCCAGAACGACACGTCAAAGAATTTTTATCAAAGTATATAAGTGAAATACTGCCAGAAGATGTACAAACACTCAAGGAGCTCATTGAGATCAAGAGGCAACAAATTCCCCTATGGGCTTTGTAATAATCATAAATAACAGGAGAAAAAAATGGCAAAATTCAAAGTAATTGTAGCTTCATCCGATGGATCTACTAAATCCATTGAAATCGAAGGAAACCAAGCTCAGCCACTCATCGGAAAAAAGATTGGCGAGACGATCAATGGTACCATTGTTGGTTTAGCTGGAAAATCACTCGTCATTACTGGTGGAAGTGATGCAGATGGTTTTCCTATGAGACCAGACGTTCATGGCGGTGTTAAAAAAGGTGTATTACTCAGTGGTGGTACAGGCTTTAAACCCAAACGAAAAGGAGCCAGAAAAAGGAAAGCCGTTCGTGGAAACACCATTACTGATAATATTTTTCAAGTAAACATGAAAATCACCGATTAAGAACTTCTTACTCACTGAAAGCAATGATCTTAGGAAGACATAATAGCTTACTAACTAGATATAAGATTGGGGAAGATTTTGAAATTAATACTAATTGGCTGTGAATACACAGGTAAAAGCACCTTAGCACAGAAACTGGTCAGTTGGGGCAAAACCCATGATATGCAGTTTCACTTAGATGATCACTTCACAATTCCTGATTCATCATTACCTGATGAAGATCGAAAAACTATGCTCACTCTTAGTCCTCAATTTAAAGAACGATTTCAACGATTTCAGGATGTCTATCACGTTCGTATTCTTCGGAAATACCGAGATGCCATAGAAGTTGGATTTTATAGTGAAAATACCATTTATGGCCCTCTTTACTATGGTTACCAATCAAATTTTCTTGCAATCCGTCATGGTCGCCGTCTTGAAAAGGAACTTCCCAACGAAACTATATTGGTTTTGTTAACAGCTTCACCTTCAGAAATACTTCAACGTATGAAAGACAATCCCCACTTATACCAAGTAATTAAGCAAAAAGATGTCCCGGAATTATTGGAGAAATTTGAAGAAGAGTTTCAATCAACAACTATTCATGCAAAAATCAAAATTGATACTACAAATTTGACACCAGATCAAGTTCTAGAAGAATTATTAACAAAAGTACGTTGTTATCTGCCTTCCGATGACTTAATTCGTCTAATGAAGAATTGACAAGATCTTCAAAATAGGCAAGTTAAGAAACAGATCATAGGAAGACGTTAGCCCGATAGATAGAACAACGCGCACGCGTTATTCTTTTAAATATTCGGTATAAGAGCATTTTCCACACGTCCATCTTGGATTATTTTCCGTGTGGTGAGCCATAAAAACCCCACAGCGAGGACATTTCTTTAGTTTTCGAGTTAGAGAGTCCCCTGAGATATCATAGTAGGTATGGATTTTTTTCTCTTGCTTTTTATTCTGACTCATTAAAACCTCTCTCTTCAAGATTCTTTGAGAATGTTGCGGTTGTGAATATGCTTTGGAACTAAGGCTTGGGCGACTTCAAGGCTGTCATAAATTTCGGCTTGACCCTGAGTTCGCGTAGTTCCAGTTAAACTCTTTAATTGTTTGATATATACCAATTCGATATTGACAGAATATAAGGACGCCACAGCTTCGCGGACATTCACAAGAGCTGGAGTACCTAAAGTCTGATGATCGATTAAAAATGTTACTTCCTTTCGTCCAAGGAGCGCGTTAATATTCTCTGATGTCTTGATCAGTTTCATCATCATCACTCGTCTTTTCAATCAAAGTATTACTTTAAGCTTTCTGAGTCTTCCACGATTGACATATGATTTAACAAAGTAGTAACTTCGGTTTTCATTTTATCGGTTACCATAATAGCTACGACACCGACATGTGGTTGCCCATGAAGAACTAGTGTATTCAGGGGAGCATATTTTATTACCAGAAGGGCCAAGAGATCTTCTTCTCCCTTGACAAATATGGCTTGGGGTCGATCGTAGGTAATGCTTTTAATGACTTTTATGGACTCTGCTGTTAGGGTTCCAGGTGGATTGTGTATCGTTATATAATTTATTTTAGGTAATACATTATTCGAGACAGGGCGACGCATTACTTTACCATCAAAGAGCCATAAATCAACATTGAGACCGTATTCGAGAGCTTTTTGAGTAAGGAAATCGCCAACAACACAGATTTTTGTAGGCTTTTTTTGATCAATTAGCTTTTATAGGATTGGCATCATATTTTTTGTAGAACCGATAATTAACTGTCCCAGAGGGTGTTTAAGCTTAATCCGGGTTGTTTCAGTTAATAAATAATGTTTCAAAATTACCGTACTCGCAATGCATAGCGACCCGGATTTTTTATTCCCATGCTTTTCGCAATCTGAGACTTTTCGGGATCGAGTATAATGACCTCTCCAAGCCAGTCATCTGAGGCGTTGGTTGTTTTACAGTCAGGACAAAGATTTTTAGCGATAATTAATCTACAGTTTCTGCAAGCCCATTCCATAGTTTCCACGTCTTAAGTTAGGTTTCTTTTTTTCTTTGAGATTGCTTGATATTTTTTTCAATATCATCAGTTATCCAGTCTAGCTTACCTAGAAATGGTTGACGCATGGTCATCCCAATCTTTCCGGAACCGCCGCGTCCAAAGGAAACCACAGTGATTCGTCCGCGAATGTTATCGCCTTGTTGAAGAATCCTTCCCGTCTCCTTTGCTAGAAGTGACCCTCGTCGGTCATCATAGGATACGTAATCATCAATCACTTGGGATATGTGTAATAACGCATCAATTGGACCGACACGGACAAATGCTCCAAAATCTTCGACTTCAACAATCTCGCCTTCGACAATTTCTTGAACCTCTGGATTATACGTGAGAACAGTAAAGGTAACCGTATGATAGGTTGCTCCATCGCCTGGAATTATTCGACCAACAGGAGATACTTTCATGTCGGTAACTGCAATGACAAATCCTAATTCTTTACTGACGATTCCTTCGTATTTTGCGCTTAACTCTTCCTGAGTCACGGTCTCCAACGCTTTATCAAATTTCTCAGGCGGGATCCGTACTGTATCAGTTAAATAAATTAGACTAAACAAGTTAATGAACCTCAGTAATGCCATAGAATGGTTTTTACGGCCATATATATTCTTAACCAAAGCTAGTTGAATCTAATGAAAGTATGCGATCAAGAATGGAATAGAGGTTATTCGTTGAAGGCTCCAAGTTGCTCATTAAGGTAGTGGACTATTGTACTGAAATCTTTTCTTGGTAAAATGGCACCTGCAGCAACATTATGTCCACCTCCAGTACCTTTAAACTTTAATGCTGCTTCTTGAAATATTGATCCTAAATCAATGCTGTGATTCAGAGGAGATATCGGAATTCGACCTGATAGTTTAATCAGATTATTTTCTGCTGAGGCAACAGCAATTATTGGTTTATTTTGAATGATATTGCTGCTTGATAGAATGGAGGTTATGGGTCCTATTAATTTCTCGTCGATCTGTTCAATACCATTGAGAAGATACATATTACTATATTCTTTGATGGATATAGGGTTCGAATGAATCCATTCGAGATATTCTGCCAACATTTTTTTATACGAAGTATGTACAACGGCTACCTCATCGAGGGCTTTCCCTCTATTTCCAATAGCAATAGTGATGCCTAAACCGCTTTTGTCCATTCTACCACATGCATTTAAAAGAGAGGCATACTCTCGGGCATCTCGTAAAGCGGTTCCACGTTCTTCATCAATTAAAGTGTAAATTTCTCCAATAAGAGTTAAAGCAGAATCATGAGGTTGTTTGTTTATTGATAGAAGTTTAACTATTTCGGAAAAGATCTCCTTCTTCTCAAGATCATTCAAATCATTTAAAGCACGCCAGCGATCCCCGTGTTTCAGTGGAATACCCAGATTTACCAGAAATCCTAAACATTTATCTTCCTCTCCGCTTAGCCCTGGAAGGAAGGGGTTGGTTGTATAGGAGAGAGCTTTATGTACGGGACGAGTTTCTCGCCCGTAAAATAGTAGATCTCTTTCGACCGCTAAGGTTTTATTATTAATAGCTTGGGTCACAATATTGTGATTTAATCCAATTAATGCTCGTTGAGAATTTTTATCTTGTGAATCGCCAAGCGCCCCAATGATGGCAAGATGTGCAAGATCGTTATTAGTGGAGTTAATAGCTTCTGCTAAGTAATAGGCGACTCCAGCTCCACTAATTTCTTTTACCCCGTCAATTCCAAATAAATGAGGATTAATATGAAGTGGAGATGGCGTGGCTACGTCGACTGGCTGATGATGATCAAGAATGATGAGATCTTCTTTACTTAGTTTTGGTATTAATAGATCGAGAGAGCTACTGCCAATATCTGTAAAAATTATGGGCGTTGGTTCTTCATCTGCTAAATTGTCGACGACAGTTTCGTCTAGTTGTTTTACAACGCGAATTCTAAAAATAGTGTCCTGCCGTGTTAGACATTTAGCGATGATACTTGCAGCGGTTAGTCCATCCGCGTCAAGATGAGTTACGAGACGGAAATGTGAGTCGGAACTGATTTGTTTTATGAAATATTGAGCCACGGTAGCAATTCTATTGTGAAACCCTATTTCGTCTCGATTGCGAGAGTCGTCAATCATGGATGCGACCTAAAGGGCTATGAGGCGTTCTGGTTGATACTTCCAGCTTAATGCTAGTTTACCATTTTTCTGGTAATACTTCGCCAGGTGACGAATTTTCGATGATACGATTTCGAGCGCTCGTTTATTGACAGCGTCGGATCTGTTTTTAGCTAAATGTCGGTGAAGTCGAGTCGCTTTCTGTAGTAGATTGCTTAAGTCTTCAGGAATTTCTAATTTGATATCTGCACTTTCCATTATTTCAGTGATTGATTGGCCAGTAATGTATTTCACAATTGGAATACCATATTGGTCACGGAGGATCGTTCCGATCATACTCGGAGGGTGCCCGTCTTTAGCTAATCGAATTACAAAAGCCTCTGTTTCTTCAGGGGTATATGGAGTCCAAGAGGGGGCTCGTTTGCTTACCGGTCGACGGGAATGTGATTTTCCTTTTCTACGTGTCACATTGTATCCTCCAGAGAGATATTGGTAGATTACTCTTGAGATTATCAAGAGTTGAAGATGTCTCTTATATATCTTTGTTAATAAGTTAATAACGTTGCTTTTAATTCTTCTTCGGGAATCGGTATTTTATAATTTCCGTTGATCGACACCATTTTCCCAATAGTCTTGGGTAAAACGAACATAATTCGTCCTTTTTCTCCTTTCTTATCTCGACGCATGAGTGAAATGACTTGCTCCACGTTCTGTGGGGAATGAGACGGTAAGTCGAAGGCGTTCAGAAGGCGTTGTTGGCGTTCATGTTCGCTTTGATGCCAAAAGCCTTTAGTAACTGCAAGTTTTCCAGCATAATTCATTCCAATAGAGACAGCTTCACCATGTAAAAGAGTGTATTTCTCTATTTGTTCAAGCGCATGCGCTAGGGTATGTCCGTAATTAAGAATTACTCGGATATTCTGTTCGCGTTCATCTTGTTGTATGACGTTAGCTTTGATTTTGCAGGAATGGTAGATGAGTTGTGATAATGTATCAATATCTTGAGTTTTGATTTCTTGAATATGAGTTTCTAGATATCGGAATAGTGTCGAGTCGAATATTACACCATGTTTAATGATTTCAACTAAACCATTATGAAAATGTCGTGTTGAAAGAGTGGGGAGAAGTGAAGGATCAATATAGACTCTTTGAGGTTGATAAAATGCCCCGAGTAGATTTTTGCCTTCAGACAGATTAAGGGCAGTTTTTCCACCGATACTACTATCAACTTGGGCAAGTAAAGTGGTCGGTATCTGAATGTATGATATTCCTCGCATGTAGGTTGCAGCGAGGAAGCCGGCGATGTCACCAACTACACCACCTCCTAACGCGATAATGACAGATTTACGAGTAAGTCCAGTATTAATTAATTTCTGGAGTAATTGTTGATATATCGGTATGGTTTTTGATTCTTCACCTGCGGGAAAATGGAATAGGAAAGCGGAAAGATGATTGTCTTCGAGTTCAGAAAGTAAAGTATTACCATATAGCTGTTTCACATTAGAATCTGTGATAATAGCGTATTGGTCTCCAATGGAGTTGTTGTGCAAATCAGCTCCAATTCGTTGTAACAGGTTTGTTGTGATGTGAATATCATAGGAGGTGTCAATGCTTTTTCGTAGTTCTACAGGAAGAATCATTGATCATGTTTCCTGTGTGATGTCTCGAAATATGTTTATGCTCGCGGATATTAACTGTTGTAACTCTGATGGACGTATCATCTGCGGACCATCGGATAAGGCTTTTTCAGGCTGATGATGGACTTCAACCATGATACCATGTGCTCCAGCGGCAATGGCAGCAAGGCTCATGGAGAATACAAGATCACGACGACCTGTAGCATGACTTGGGTCAACAATGACAGGTAAGTAACTTTCAATCTTAGTTAAGGGAACAATCGATAAATCTAACATGTATCGTGTATGCTGTCGACCTTTGCCAATTGGAATCAATCCTCGCTCACACAATATAACATCTCGATTTCCTTCAGCGATAGCGCGTTCACTAAAATTCAGAAATTCGTCAAATCCAGCTCCAAAATGTCGCTTAAGTAAAATAGGCTTATGCTGGCGCGCAACGCTCTCAATTAAGTCTTGATTATACATATTGCGTGCCCCTATCTGAAGAATATCAGCGTATTTCGCTACCATCTCTACCTGTGACTCTCCTCGAACTTCGGTTATAGTTGGCATTCCATATTCTTCCCCTGCTAGCGCTAACAATTCTAATCCGGTCTCACCTAATCCTTGAAAGCTATGTACAGATGATCGGGGCTTGAAAGCACCTCCTCGAAGTATATCAGCACCGGTAGATTTTATCTGTGCAGCAATTTGAAACAGTTGCTCCTTGCTCTCAATTGAACATGGCCCAGCGATAAAGACAGGACGTGAAGCACCACCAATTCTCACGCCTTTCACATCAATAATATGATCAGCAGAATGATATGATCGACTAACCAATTTATATGGAGTTTGAATGCGGTGCGCCCTTTCTACGCCAGGTAAAAATTCTAAAAGCTCAAAATCTACTTGATTCTCTTCCCCAATTAACCCAATAATAGTTTGAAATTCACCCGTTATTGTATCAATTCGCAGATTGTAATTACGTTTAATATAATTGATAACGAAAGTGATCTCCTGTTCACTTGCCGTAGGCTTCATAATGATGACCATCGGTTTATCTCCACAAGATTACCTATGAAGTAGCATTACCATCGTTCTCATCGATATATAAAAAGCTCCCCAGCAACCAGTTGACAAAATTTGTCAGGGCTCTCCCGCGATGAGAGATAGGATTCTTTTCAGATACAACCATTTCTCCAAATGTCTTATTATCACCAGTTGAAGGAATGAAAATTGGATCAAAACCAAATCCTTTCGACCCTCTTTCTTGCAGGGCAAGGGTTCCTCGAATAATCCCTTTAAAACATATTGGAGGAGAATTTGGTATACAAAAGGCGATTACCGACTTGAAACAAGCTTTTCGATTGATTTGATCCCGCATCAATTGTAAGATCCCAGAATTTCCAATGGTTTTATGAACATAGGATGCATAAGGACCTGGAAATCCCTTGAGAACATCAATATAGAATCCAGTATCTTCAACGAATGTTGGGGATTGACTGGTAGTAACTGCATCGAGAACGCTTAAGCGTGCTATTTCTTGAAGGTCTTCAGATTGAATCTCGTAAGTTTTCCATGCTTGCGGTTTAATCAGGATGGGATAAGGTTTGAAAAAAGTTTGAACTTCCTGAGCTTTGTGTTGATTATGTGTTGCGAAAATAAGAGTTTTTTTTGGGATCTGTTGACTCGTCAAAGTTACTTCACCGTATACCGACCTCGTTTCGCAATCTCATCGACTCGCTTTTGCACTTGAAAGGCGATTTGTTGGCCTATGATGTTAGTATAGCCGCGCATTATATGAGAGAAATATTCTTGTGTGTTTTGATAATGCGTGCTATCCAGAGCTCGTTTAAGAAGGTGCAGATCAATTCCCTTCTTCTCAATCTCGATAGAGTATTCTGCAAGACCAAAATCAATGAGAATTAAATTATCTATAGGATCAACAATAATGTTGGATGTGGTAAGATCCCCGTGAATAATCCCGTGAGCGTGTAATTTCCCAATTATTTCACCCAGCTGAATACATATCTGTTTAGATTTGATAGAGCTTGCGTGAGTTAGACACTCCTTCATTCGAGTTCCTCGGATATATTCCATGATAATCATGGTTTGATGAATGTCAATGGAAAATATTCTTGGAGTGAGGACTCCAGCTTTTTTTGCATCATGAATCATATGCGCTTCACGAATTGTTCTTTGGCGCCTGAGGTTGGAGTCAAGCTGAGGATGTCGATAGAGTTTTGGAATACGGATTTTTTTAATTACTTCGATTCCATACCATGTCTCTAGAACCAGATTTGCTTCAGCACCTTTTCTCAGCATCATTGTTTTTTACCGCCAAGGAATATGAACTGCATCGAAACGCCATTTTGGTTTTACAATACTGTCTTTCACAGATACATCTAGCCCATTCTGATACGCCAGTATGCCAGTCCAAGCTATCTGAGCCCCACAGTCACCACTATACTTTAAAGGAACAATATAAAGAGAAGCTCCATGTTCTTGACAGACTTCTTGAAGCATTGATTGCAAGCGTTTATTTGCAGCCACTCCTCCGGTAACTAAAAGTTCAGATCGTTCAGTATGAGCCAATGCTCGTTCTGTTGCCTCTGTTAACATGGCAAACGCAACTTCTTGCAGAGAATAACACAGATCTTCCAATTCTACTCCTTTGTCGAATTGGTGTTTTGCAGCTGTTAAAAGCCCAGAGTAAGATACATCGTTACCCTTCACGACATATGGTAGATCTATTAACTGCTTACCCTTCTTCGCTAATGACTCGATAACTCTGCCTCCTGGAAAAGACAATCCCGCGGAACGAGCAAACACATCAAGAAGGTTACCAAGAGTGATATCTTGAGTTTCACCATAAATTCGCCAGTATCCTTTTCCAAAAGCAATAATAGAGGTATGACCTCCTGACACAAGTTGAACTAAGGGATCATGCGCTCCAGTGAAAAGACTTGCAATCTCAATATGTCCTATCGCGTGATGAATCGGAACTAATGGTTTATTCAGTTGGAGGGCTAAGGCTCGTGCCAGCGTTGCTCCTGTACGCAAGACGGGTCCAAGCCCAGGACCTGCTGAGAAAGCGATAATATCGATATCCGATAGTGGTATCGATATTTGCTTATTGACTTGTTTTAGGATTTCAGGGGCGACTTCAGAATGATGTTGAGCTGCTTCACGAGGATGAATCCCTTTTCCTTTAGGTGCTGTATATGTTGAATTACAATTTACTAGAATGCGACCTTTAGAAGTAGCTATCGCTATCCCAAAAGTATGTGCGGTCGATTCAATCCCAAGACATACGAGGTCTTCACTCATTTTCGTCAAGCTTTTATCGCATACAACGCGCGCGCGTAGCTATTTTTTTGTCATCTGAGAAATATGGAAATCCAACGATTTGATAAAATCCATGACTTTATCAGATGGAACACGGGCACCACTCGCAAGAGCGTGACCACCGCCAAACCCCCCCAACTGTTTAGCGATAACTGAAGTAAGTGTTCCCAAGTCAATTTGCATATGGGATTTTCCTCGAATTGATAGGTCTGAATGAGTTTTGATTGGATCATGATTATAGCTTACACTTACATCAGCATTGCAGACATCGAGAAGTAAATTTGCAATGGAACCAAGTGATTCTCCAGGCATTTCGATATACGTTAAATTATGCAATGCTTTCGCTTTGAGAGGGAGATCTTGTCGCAATGCAGTGATTTTAGATAACTGCTCGAGAGCGAGTACAGAGACGTCTTTTATTTGATGTGGGTAGTTTAATTTGGCTAATTGATTTACAACCCGTTTCTTGAAAATTATATCAGCTTTTTCTATTGCATAGGTTAAGAGCATTGTTTCGAATAAGACGAAATCTCGATCGTATTGATTCAGTAAAGCCTGTGCTTGTGGTCCCTGTTCTAAACGATCTGATATTGCAGAATAGCATGGGAGAATACCTGCTTCATGAGGTAACAATTTGTGAAATAACTGAAATGTGAGAACTGACGCGCAATCATGAGTGTCGTGAATAACGTCTACACCAAGTCCCTGTAAGGTATCGATTAGGTTTGGATCGAGCTGATGATGATCTATGTATGTCACTTCTGCAAACTGTCGTACTCGATTGATACTCTTTATGTGATTTTCATTGAGTCCTAGATCACAAATGTATACATGATCATAGTTTTGTCGAATTTTACTGAAACAGGTCGTTATATTTCCATAATTTGTTAACATGAAGTTGGCTTTAATAGCGCTTCGAATTATTGCAGCGCAAACACAGCCATCGACATCTTTCAGATGGGAAACACACATAGTCTTTAGAGAAGGTTGCATTGATTTCACATGAGATAGGTTCCTAGCCTGTATTTAAGCAGCTCCTATAGTGCGTGTATACCCATATGCTGATAGTAAAGATCCACGTGGTTTCATGGGATTCCAAACTGGGAGAAATGATTCACTACCGACAATCTGGAAGTGCCTTGGATTTCGTCAAGATGAAACCTGATGAATAATATGTGAAAGGAATGAAAAATGCTAGGAAGACTGTCAACGACACTGGTTTGCCGATTAATTAAGTTTAAAGAGATGGAATAACTTGCTCAGCAAATAACTTTAATCCGTCTGAATGTGGTTGATCAAGAAACCTCAGCATGAAATGCTTGATTCCAAGATTTAGGTATTCTTGTACCTGTGCTATGATGTCGTTTGGGGTTCCACAGAAGTGAGCTTGTCGTCCTCGTTGAGCGATTTTTTTAGCTGTGTTTCGGTTAGAGGCGATTGCTACAAATCCTTCTATGGTTTTTATAATGGATTCGTAATCACGTCCAACATTATTACAGTGTCTCTCTAGAACATTTAATTTGTGCTGATAATGTTCGATGGATTGAGCGTGCCCGTTCCACCAGTCTGCGTATTTTGCGACAACACGTAAGGTTAACTGTTCTCCGCTTCCACCTATCATTATAGGAGGAGCGGGGTCAGGTCGAGGAAAACAACGCCCTTCATGAATAGTATAATACTTGCCTAAGAAAGTAACTTGGTCTTCAGACCACATTTTTTTAATGATTTGAACAGCTTCTTCTAATTGCCCGATTCGCACAGCTGCACGGGGAAAAGGATATCCATAACCCTTGTACTCTACTTCACTCCACCCAGCTCCAATTCCCAGAATTAATCGTCCTGGAGCGAGATCAGCGAGAGTCGCGGCCATTTTCGCTAAAAGGGCAGGGTTTCGAAAGGAGTTGCATAATACTCCGCTACCTACCTTCATGTGAGGGTATGTCCCGAGTAAATAACTCATTACACTCCAACATTCTAGTGCATCTGCATTTTCAGGTTGATTCTTCACCCACGTCATCAAGTGGTCGGATACCCATAATGTTGTAAAGTTGGGTGGAACTTCTGACAAGTATTGCTGAATACTGTTAACAAACTCTTTACCTTTTACTCCCTCTTCACTTAAAGTGGGTACTTTTATTCCAAATTCAAGTTTTTCCAAATACAATCCTCCACGCACGAGTAAAAAAAGTGTCGATGAATATTGAATGCACACAAGAGTATAAACCCTTTATCATCCTAAGCAGCCAAGAATGAAACGACTACGCGCGCGCGCGTTGTTTTTACTGGATTTTTGTCTTTATTTCATCAATGTTTATCATAAGTTTACTATTACCAACTCTAGTTACGTAAGAAGAATAACTTTATCTAACCCGCTAAAAATACATAGCTGGATTCTTGAAGATGCCGAAGAAGAAGAAAGAAGAAATTGTGACTTCTGTACCGCAGCCCGAAGTGAACATAGGGACCTTAGGACATGTTGATAATGGAAAATCAACTCTAGTTGAAGCGCTCACAGGTCAATGGACGGCTCGTCATAGCGAGGAACTCAAGCGGGGAATAACTATCCGTATTGGATACGCAGACGCTATGTTTTATAAATGCGAACAATGTGGGTTATATGGCAACTCAGAGACTTGCAGTCAATGTGGATCCCCAGCTACATTTCTTCGAGCTGTAAGTTTTGTTGATAGTC
>CAJIBO010000078.1_pt1 | contig 24523 bp, 24 predicted proteins | sample 9199371 | NCBI WGS metagenome assembly CAJIBO01 (sample SAMEA7708307, study PRJEB35096) | sediment metagenome | biome: marine neritic benthic zone biome [ENVO:01000025]; feature: sediment [ENVO:00002007]; material: shallow marine sediment [ENVO:03000034] sea grass bed [ENVO_01000059] ... | reverse complement strand
TTGTTACATGCTAGTGATGATTCGGTTAAACGATTCTCTCTAGATACCAAGCTTATTCTATGTCAATGACGATACGACGGTACGACGTTAGATTGACCATTGGGTTCTGATCAGTAACCTCCAGTATGATATGGAGTTGCTTTCCTTGTGCATCGTGAGGTATCTGCAAGTGTGCAATACTCTCATCACGATGAATGACTAATATTTCGCCCTTGTACGTTCCTGCTTCAGGATAAGCATACCAATTGAACGCGAGTCGGTCTCCATCAGGATCCGTAGATGCTGAGGCATCTAGAATTACTTTCTCACCTGGTTGGGCTCGGGCACGTACGATCGTTCTTGATGTATCATCGTAAAAAGTGGCAATTGGATGATGATTCGCGTGTTCGTAATCGGCGACACACCAGTCCATTCGCGCTTGAAAATCGTTCGTGTATGCTGCTCGCCATCGCCAGACAGGAGCACATACATCATGTTCATGAACGCCCCACGTATTAACATACATATATGGACCATCGCGCCAGTTATCCGCAGCTTCTGGATACATCTTAAACGGCTTGTAGGGATCTTCACGAGGAGCCACATCACGCATAAAAGCAGGGACATACATTTTTTTCCAGGAAAATCGTCCACTCCACCCACCCCACGAGATCTGCTCGGGATCACACAAACCTTTATTGATTAGTCCGATCCATCCGGTGACACCGCCTCCATCCATGTATTCGAAGCGTCCGTTTTCCCACATTCTTTGAGAATACAGCGCACCTAAGATTCCATGACGTGTCCTGACGTGTTTTTCAGCCCATTGCCATTGGGTTAGAGGTGCCCAAGGCTGAGGTCCAGCACCTAGTCGGGGTCCATATAAGGTCCGACATTGAATGTTACTTCGTTTATAGTGGATGTTGGGAAAAGTATGACAGATCCACGCTCCCGCGTTATCCTGAGATTGATTGTCATATACTCGGATTTTCCGAACGAATCGCTCTACATCCGCCTGACTACGAGATCGTTGTATGTCCCATAATGCTTGAGCCAACGCATTGGTTCCTGCGTTAGCAACAATATGTATCGGTCGAGGGTCATCTTTGTCTACAGCTGAAATGATAAGGTTAGATCCAGTAGTAGCTCGACCATCTCCCACGACATCCATGCCCCATTTGCATATTCCTAAACCCCATTTAGGCTCCCATTTTCGAATGTGACGGCTCGGACCATCATCGAGAGGCCCTGTTGCGATGGTGGATAGCAGGTGTTCTTCAGTCGGCCACTCTGCTGCATGAAACTTCAAGTTTTCTCGGATCACACCATACGCTTTCACGCGATCTACAATGGATTCTGGAAAGACATCATTCATGAGGGGACGTGATGTTACTGCAATAAGGCCTTCAACATCAACTTCATTCGCATACATCAATAATTTAACTAAATCTTGCGAATCATCTGGTTCGTTTTCCATATCTGTAAGAACTATTAATCTATGCGTCTGTTCTGCCTCGTTTTTATTTAAGATCTCCAAACCTCTTCACCCACCTAAAAAATTTAAAATCATAGTGATATTATCTCGTAACATTATTATTCTTGTCTTCATAGCGCGCGTAAAAACTGTGGTGGGCCGGATGGGTCTCGAACCCATGACCTCCTGCATGTGAGGCAGGCATTCATACCACTGAACTACCAGCCCTCTATAATGTACATTGTACGATGTCTTACACGTTTTTAAGTTCCTTGGTTCCATTCCTTACATGATCGTTAGAAGAGAACGTAGTTAGCGGTCAATAGAATTACAGTAATGCGTTATGAACCGGGATATTGAAAAAAACAGAGATATATCTTCCCTGCGAGGCCGTAAATTTGTGTTCAAAGACAGGCTACAGGCTGGAATCTTGCTTGCTCAACAACTTCAATCTTATATGAAGCCATTATTAATTCTCGCGATTCCTCGTGGAGGGATCCCGATTGCCTTCGCGATGTCAACAGAGCTGTCAATTCCGTTTGATCTTATCATTTCGCGGAAAATTCCTTTACCATATACACTGGAAGCGGGTTATGGTGCAGTAACTTGGAATGATATTGTCGTGTTAAACACAGAACTCACTGCGCAATTACATCTGACCGAGAAAGAAATTCAAGAAGGGATCTTGCATGCTAAACGACAAGTTGAAGAACAATCAATCCAGTATCGCGGACAACAACCACTGCCGAATCCTCAAAATAAAACGGTTATCGTGGTTGATGATGGAATAGCCTCAGGCTATTCAATGCTAGCGGCCGTCAAATACGTTCAGCAACACAAGCCAAAGAAGGTTGTTGTGGCAGTCCCCACAGCACCCTCTCGATCTCTCCACACCATTTTACCCTTCGTTAATAAAATTATCTGCCTTAATATTCGAGATACACAATATTTTGCGGTTGCAGATGCCTATTTAAATTGGCAAGATTTACCAGAAAAAATTGCATTATCATATTTGAAAAAAGCCCCCTATTTCTTAAACGCAGAGCTATCGTAACAGATCATACGGGATCTCTCTGGGATATCTCTTCTTTCACATATGTATGAAAGAATTGTTTATATGTCGTTGACTTCCTATGTTTCGGGTCAGGGATCAAACAATGACAATTAGTTTGGCACCTTTTGTTCCTTCTCAACAAGATGTTGTAAAGAAAATGTTGGAATTAGCCCAAGTTAACGACAGAGATATCGTCTTTGACTTAGGTTGCGGGGATGGGCGAATACTAATCACAGCTGTTAAAGAGTTTAATGCAAAAAAAGCTGTCGGCTACGAGATGCGCGATGATCTTTATAAAAACACCACCCTGAAGATCCATAAAGAGCAGTTGGAAACAAGAATTGAGGTCTTTAACGAAGATTTGCTTAATGCCAACATCTCAGATGCCACTGTAATTACGCTTTACTTAACGACTTCTGGAAACAGTCGATTAAAACCAAAGCTCTCTATGGAAGCACAAAAAGGCGCCAAAGTTGTAAGCCACGATTTTGATATTGTTGGGTGGGACTATACAAAAAGAGAGAATTTTGGAGGGCACACAATCTATCTTTACATGATTCCTAATGCCTTTAGCACACCAAGAAGAAAACGTCGTTTATCCTTATTCTCACGAAAAAGGAATCGCAACTAGATTTAACAACTTACTATTAATTCCATTATGAACTAGCTCTATATTGACTGATCGAGTGGGGACCAGTGTTTGAACTGTGACATCACAGTCATCGGAGCGGGACCAGCAGGACTAACATTAGCCAAGATTTGCTCAGAAGCAGGATATTCTGTAATCATATGTGAAGAACATGCAACAATAGGGCTTCCCAAACATTGTACTGGAAAAATCTCAACAAACGCTCTACAAGAATTAGGGATTGAAACAGAAGGCATATTAGCCGAGGTTGCAGGTGCAAAATTTATATCCCCCAATTTAAGCTCGTTCTCGATTAAACGCGCAAGCTCGCAGGCAGTCGTTGTTGATAGAGTGATTTTTGATCAACATCTTTCAGATATCGCGACCAATGCAGGCGCCAATCTCCTGATGAGTACAAAAGCCGTTAATATTCAAGTTGGACCATCAGCAGCAAAAGTCAATACTAGAGGAAAAAGAGGAAACCTGTCTATTCAATCTCGGATCGTGGTCGGAGCTGATGGAGCCTCTTCCACTGTAGCACGAGCAAGTAACCTTTCCATGAAACACAACGCAATGCGCCTCGGAGCACAAAGGGAAATGGAAAATATTGCAATCAATCCTGATATAGTGGAAGTGTTTCTTGGGAAAACCTGGGCTCCAGGATTCTTTGCTTGGCTCGTTCCTACAAGCACATCCTCCGCACGAATCGGGTTAGCTCTTCCGTTACAATCAGCCCACGCTTCGATAACGTATTTAGATCGCTTCATGAAAAATCATCCTCTCATCCGGACTCGCATAAAATCAAGTCGGTGTATACATCAAGGAATACACATCATCCCAACAGGAGGCCCCCCCGCTCAGACGATTTCTGATGGAATATTACTTGTAGGAGACGCCGCGGGACAAGTGAAATCAACAACTGGGGGAGGGATATATTTTGGAATCAGTTGTGCGAATATTGCAGGAGAGATTATCATTGACGCTTTAGGCGATACAAAAAGCGTAATAAAAAAAACTTGTTTACAGCCCTATGAAGAAAGATGGCGGGAAAAGATTGGTCATGAAATGCAATTGAGTGTACATATGCGCCGGTTTTTAGATTCACTAACCGATGATGAGATAAATTATCTGTTCGAAATCGCTACCCAGAATGAGGCATTGATAAAAATTATTGAGGCGACGGGCGATATTGATCGGCAATCAAAAGTATCTCTATCGTCATTACGATATTTCATGACGATTGTTAAGAGACCCCGGCTCTTGTATAAGTTATCTCGACTCATCACTCGGTTCGCTTTTAGGTAAGTCACTCAGTCAAATAGGGAAATTAGAGTAAATGGATTTATATTACGCGTGCGCTATGGAAGATTAGCGTTAAGGGGAGACAAACAAATGACGCAGTTTGAAGAAGTTTTTGATACACTTAATTCCCTCAAAGAAGAACTTTATCGTCTCCGAAGAATTGAACAGGATTATTTGAAGTTAAAACAAAAGTATGATGAATTTACAACCCGTGATACTGCACCTGATAAAGTTGCTAGAGAGTCGTATCCAGGGTTTTTCTTTTATTCGGAAGAGGAAAAATATACAGGATATTCGGCCCATAACATTGAGGAATTCTCTGAAGCGATTAGAAGTGTTTCTCTTCAATCGATTGAATTTCATTTAGAGCGAAAAGACTTCGAAAATTGGCTCAACCATATTAGTCAAAAACCCGTAGCCCAGCAATTTAAAACTGTACGGGAATCGAAGAAAACTGGAGACGAATTACGGCAGATTATGATAGACCTGCTTGACCAGGTCATTGAATAAAGCAAACTATTCTCACAAGAAGAGAGCTAAATTATTGGGCTGATATGAATCTTCGTGTTGTTCTCGTTGAACCTGAACATGAGGGAAATGTAGGTTCTATAGCACGTCTCATGAAAAATTTTGGGCTAACTCAATTATGGTTGGTTAATCCCCAAATCACTCTTGGGTCGGAAGCGTATGCTCGAGCCGTTCATGCAAGCGAGCTTCTTGATAATTGTTGCATTGTTCACAACCTCAAACAAGCTTGTTTGAATATTGAATGGGTTATAGGAACTACAGCGATCTATGCCAAAAAACAATCAAATCTTCGACGCACCACAATTACCCCCGAAGAGTTAGCGAAACAGTCATCAATTCAGAGAGGCAATCTGGCTCTCTTATTTGGAAGAGAGGGACATGGTTTATCTAACCAAGAGCTGGATCTCTGCGATGTTGTGGTTTCTATCCCATCAAGTTCACAGTATCAAACATTAAACATTGCATCAGCATCGGCAATAATTTTTTATGAATTATGGAAAAAAAGAGGAAATCAACAGCATAAAAGAGGCTCGCGAGAGATCGGTGTTCAGACTAAACTCCGATTGTTGCAGTTATTCACAGATTTAGTTGAGAAAGAAGGTCTCCCACCGCATCGCAAGAGATTAGCAACTAAAGCTTTTCGAAACATTATTTCAAGAGCATTTATTTCTCAAAGAGAAGCCCATTTACTTCTGGGTGTGTTTCGACGCGCTATCGAGTTTTAAACTCGAATCTCCAAAATGTCTTTGTCATGTAATCGATAAGTTAAGCCAACTCGTTCACCCGGGAAATTACTGGATCCCCAAATCTTAGCGTACTTAAAAGTTTTGTAAAAATCTTTATGAATTAATTTAGCGGCATCACCAACCGTTGAATCCGCGGTTATAACCATGGGTTCAATGGATGGGGGTCGTCTAGGTTTTTTCGTATAAATCCGCATGATATGAAGGGAACGAAAAATACCTCCTGGAACATTCATGATTCCTTGCTCTGTGTTGGTGGAAGTCGCTAAAATATCGATATCTGGAAAAGCTGACTTCAAAGTTGCAAATTCGTGTTGAGTCCCTGGGATATCTATCTTATTGGCAAGAACTAGGGTGGGTTTGTACACCATTCCATGAGTCAAAGTTTGTACAACATCATCAAGAGCAGCATTCCCCCAAAGTTTTACGATAGCATGATGGATCCTCATTTGAAGCAGGGTATTTTTGACTTCGTGAGGCTTGCACTGTATGTTTCCATACGTTACAATCTGGATTCCCCCTGTCTCTTTTCTCTCTATTTCTACTCGTGCTTTGGTTTGTTTCATTGTTATATGTGCTTTCTTCAGCTCTTCAAAAATAGTTTCCAATTGAAGATGAGAAGCCCCGGTGGCAAGATCCACTACAATTATAAGCGCATCAGCGTTTCGTGCTAGCCCCAATACTTTGGATGTCCAACTGGTTCCTGAACCGTCGTGTGCAAACAATGCTGGCGCTTCAACAAGTTGAATTTGAATATCTTCAAAAATCATCATTCCTGGAATGGGTTCTGTTGTCGTGAACGGATAACCGTATATCGCGGGTTTAGCATTCGTTAAGGATTGCAAAAGCGCGCTTTTACCGGCGCCAGTGTAGCTAATAAGGACGACTTGCGCTGCTCCCTCTTTTTTTAAAGCATATTTACTGCCGGCATAGCTTGGTTTTGTCCGCGTTTTTCTACGTTCTTCCTCTAATCGCAATTTTGCCAGTTTAGTTTTTATACGAGCGCAGAGGCGTTCGGTCCCCTTATGTTTAGGAATTGATGCTAAATACTTTTCGAGTGCCGAGATTTTAGCAGTTCGAGTAGTAGCTGCAAGGTATTTTCTTTCGAGTTCTGTACACTCTGGGGGAAGGTTGGTGGGCATTGACTCTATTATAGATCATTTCTATAATTTTTATTTTGTTATTCTCACCATAATATGTAAAATCAGGATAATTTTGTGTAACGCTAGTCTTAAATTCCGTTAGAATATATCTGTGTCGTGGATGTAGGAATGACTTACCCCTATCGAAGTAAAACATTGAATAAATTGGGACTTAAATCCATGATTAATGCATGTAACTGGTCAACTGCTATTGGTGGAACATATCTGGAACCGGAAGTTCTAACTGCTATGAACGATGTTGCTCAATCCTTTGTAGATCTCCGAAAATTACTTCAAGAAGCTGGCGAACGGGTGGCTGAGCTATGTAACGTCGATGCTGCATATATCACTGCCGGGGCAGCTGCGGGAATCACTCTCTGTACTGCAGCTACTATTGCAGATACTGACGCAAAGAAATGGCGGATTTTACCTTTCACTGAAGATTACCCTATATGTGGTAGAAATCAAATTATCATGCAAACCACACAAGTTGCTTATGAAGAACAATTTGCTATGGGCGGTGGGAGATTAGTTAAGGTTGGAGGACCTTACGGAAGCTCTGCCAGCGATATTGAAAACGCCATCAACCCGAAAACCGCAGCGATTGCTGCAGGCTATCATTACAATATTGTCCCTCGAGGCTGGGTTGCATATGAAAAAGTGGCCAAGATAGCACAAAGTTATGATTTACCGAGTTTTTGTGATTGCGCAGGGGCTTTTCCGCCTTATGATAATCTCCATAAACTGAGCGACTTAGGATTTGATCTTACCATTTTTAGTGGAGGGAAAGGAATACGGGGACCCCAAGCTACAGGAATCATTTTAGGCAAAGGTTCCAAGGGCAGGAGATTAATTGATATGATTTATGCCCACTCTTCCCCAAATACAGGAATCGGAAGAGGATTTAAAGTTAGTAAGGAAAACATAATTGGGCTTCTGACAGCTCTTGAACTCATATTGAACCGGGACGAACACCTCGAATATGATAAACAGATGGCAAAAGCCGAGTATTTAGCTGCACATCTTCAAGGCCTTAAAGGAGTTGATGTCAACATCATTCCAAATAATGCTAAGCAATATGAACACCCTTTGATGCCTCACACTCCTGTAGTTCGCATCGATATCGATAAAGAAATGTTGGAATTATCCTCAATTGAAAGCCTCTATCAAGCTATGAGAGAAGGAGATCCAGGAATCTTTATTCGATTCCCACGGTTTGAGGATCGTGAATTTGGACCTTTTTCAAATCGAGCCTCTGTATTTCTATTCACATATTATCTTAGAGATGGCGAGGAAAAAATTGTCGCAAACAGAATGCACCAAGTTTTAACCACGCGTCCATGGTCCAAGTAATGAGGCAAGTTAGTGTAATGGCGTGGAAAGAACATGTTTGAGAGCCAAGAAGAAGAGAACATGCACTTCCAAGCAGACTGGGTAAACGTGTTTCAGAAAGGAAGTTGGGAATGGTTAAGAGGCGTTAGTGATCTTCATGTTTACTGTTTACCTTGTGTTTATCATAGATTATTTGATGAAGTTGAGTTAGCTAAACAGTTTCGAGCGGTTGGCTACCGAGCTTTTGTGTCAAAACGGCATCATTGCTGTAATGCAGATAGCGTGAAAATAGTTACAAAGCATGTACCCGGGATCCAAGTCTTTGGAGGTATAGTATTAAATTGGAGTGTGGGTGGACTTAATCCACATGCGGTTGACGCAGCCATATTACTGGGTGCAAAAATCGTCTGGTTAGGAAATATGCATGCTGGCACATTAAGTCCCAAACCATTCTATTCACAGTATAATTGGCACAACCTTCCTCACAACCACACGCTCAAAACACGCTCTCTAAAAGAATGGATGGTTGCACCGCCGATTAATCTCATAGATCTCGAAACGGAGGAGTTGGTTCCTGTTATGTTTGATATCCTTGATCTCATCGCTGATGCCGGTGATGTAATTTTAAATACCTGTCATATTTCATATCGAGAGTGTGCTGTCGTGGTCCCGGCAGCAAAAAAAGCGGGTGTTACTCGAATCATGATTGATCATGCACATCGTTTTACCATTGATCAACAGCAGAAACTTGCTTCTATGGGCGCATATTTAGAATACGATATTCCGAAAGATGAATCAAGACATAAAGACATAGCAGAATTTGTTAAATCTGTCGGAGCACAAAACTGTGTTATTACCTCTGGCATGGGAGCAGCAACTCACTGCCACCCTATCGACGAGATGCGTCATATAATGATGTCTTTAAGAATGAATGGGATATCAGAGAAAGATGTGGATTTAATGACAAAAATTACTCCAGCTGCTCTCCTAGGTCTAGACGAAGCGCCTCAACCTTTCCGAGGCTACATCTAATGTTGAATCAAAACCTGAGACCCCATTTCATCTCTTAAAATACCCTCATCACGCCCTATGATACGTACTCGATCGAAAGAAGGAGAGTAGTTTGAACCGAAAAAAAATTATCGAAACCGCCTTTAAAAGGCTCTCTACATTATCTCTAGCTAATCCAGAATATAAAAAATGGGTCCAGAGGTTTACACTCGATATTCTTGACCACGATCGTGGAATCGGAGACCTAACGAGTAATGCTTTGTTCGGTTCAAAAGGAAGACCCACTACCGCGATAATCCAAACCAAAGAGCCCGGCATTGTAGCTGGTCTAGAAGAGATTACTTGGTTTTACAATCAATTAAATCTCAAGGTTGACCCCCGAAAAAAAGATGGTGATAGCATCCAGTCGGGAGACGTTTTGTGTGAAGTAACAGGTGCTGAAAATCTATTGTTAGAAACAGAGAGAACGGGTCTTAAAGTTTTGCAACGAATGAGTGGTATTGCAACAGCCACTTGGCAATGTATTAGTGCCCTTCGAAAGGCAGGTAGCACCGCAGAAGTTGTAGCTACGCGAAAAACTCATTGGCCTCTTTTAGATAAGAAAGCTGTGGTTCTTGGAGGGGGGGGAACGCATCGGCTGGGATTATGGGACGCGATCCTGATTAAAGATAATCATCTTAACGAGTTAAAACAGATTGGATATAAGACAAATTACGTTGAAGAAGCTTTACGTAGGGCCTGGCGACTTCGTCTTAATGCTACTTTTATCGAAATTGAAGTGGAGACACGTCACGAAGCTATCACGGCTGCAGAGACTTTCAGAACCTTTCAAGTATCGTCACAGACGTCAAATGGGTTTCCTTGTGTAATTATGCTTGATAATATGTTGCCACGCAGTATTCATGAGATTTGGAAAGAATTACAAAAGCGTAATCTTTACAATTTTATCTTACTCGAAGCCTCTGGTGGGATTCGACTAGAAAACATTGACAAATATGCGAAAGTAGGCGTGGATATTATTTCTTTAGGTTCACTTACTCATTCACCTAAAGCGTTAGATATTAACCAGACGGTGCTGTGAGCCGCATCATGTACCGACCTGAATAGGTTCCATAATTTTCCGTAAGGTACGAATAGCAGCTAAGGCTGCTAGGTAGCTTGTTTTAGGGTTATTAGGGTGTACGAAGTTTCGAACTTTCGTATACAATTCACCAAAGTCTCCTTGAACATGGATCTCATGCTGGGTCCTTGTAGCGTTGGGATCAGCTATTATCGTAACCTGAGTGTTGTTAACCCCTGCGCCAGCAAGACTTAAGGCAACAGCTACGTTGACGTTCTTAGGGAATCCTTCGGCGGCATCTTTTGCTGTTCCTTGAAAAACCGTTGTCGGTTGCGATAAACCAGATAGATTAATACTGTGTTTCTTTAAGTAAGGGGCTCCTTCCAACCCCTTTGGATGTTTTGTTGTTTTGATTTCAATGTGAGATATTGTTTCAATCGAAGCGGCTTTCACTCCATCTAAGCCGCAGATCGCTCCTGAAGGCAAGTATACCTTTAAATCGTTTTGTCGTGCCAGTTCTTCGATTTGTGCAGCTAAGGCATCATCTCGAAGTGCCCCGATACTCATGATCATTAAATGTTTCCCCGCAGTTAGCACACTTTCTGCAATGAGACGAACCGTTTCTTGGGACGCAGCTTCAACAACCAGTTCAACCGCATCATGATCCAGTAACTCATGGGGGCTAGTTGTAGTAAAGAGCTCGGGTTTTCCTAAACGCGAATACAGGGCGTCGACGCTTTCTTTATAAACATCACAGATGGCAACAAGTTGTGTATTTCCTGCTTGTCCAGTAATAATAGCCTCAGCAAGACTGCTTCCAATCGCTCCACAGCCAAGTAATCCAACATTCATCTAGCGTACCTCGTCTCGTAATATAGGTAAAATCTCCTTAAAATTTTCTTTTGAACATTTTTAAACAGTCAGAGGTCAGCGAATTACATCGATCGGGTAAATAGTCGGTACTTTGGTTCCTCTGAAAGTTCTTCGAGAATTCTTTTTATGATAAGCTTTGCAGAATCAGTAATTTCGGTTCGATTTATCATATCTTGAAAGCTGGTAAAGGGTTTGTGTTCTCGGGCACGCAGAATGTCCCACATATATTTTTTTCCAATTCCAGGTAACAATTCGAGAGAGTGCATGCGAGGCGTAATTGCGGAAGTATTGTTAAAGAATTCGACGAAACGTCCTTCTTGTTTGTTAATGATCTCTGCTAAAATAGGGGATAACTCGCTTCGAGCGACAGCGGTTAAGTGCCTGAATAATATCCGACCGATGATGTGACTAACTTTGTCTCTGGATAATTCTTTCCCAATATAGATACGCTCGCCTAGATTAAGAGTGAGATTTCTAACAACCGTTGCTTCTAATAAGGTGAAGTAGTTTTCACCAACTAACTGAGCTATTGGCTCTGCTTTAAATGCCCCTCTACTCATTTTTCCTCGAGGAAGGAAATCCAGAACGTAAGCAAATTCTTCGAACTTTTTTTGTATACGTGAACTATCGAATCCCATGGCTTGGCAGCCTCAAATAGATGTCTTTAACGAGTTTTATAATGTATTTTACTCCAGTAGTTATATAGATATGGTGTTTAAATATTACATTGAGTCTTTCGGCATCAGTTATCAACTAAAGGCGGGGTTTGATGAGGCAATTACTTGTCATTGGATGCATCAATTGGGATATTAACCTCTTTTTAAGCCGATTCCCACAGATTGGAGAAGAGGTACCCGTCACCAAGATCAGCCGCGTTCCTGGTGGCACTGCTGCTAATGTAGCAGTAGCTGCCTCACGTCTTATGGAAAAACAAGAAGTAGCTCTCATTGGAGGAATAGGAGCCGATGAAGTGGGGAGAACTCAGCTTTCAATTCTTGAAGCGGAAGGAATAAACACTTCCGGAATTCAAATGTTTTCCAACCAAGAATCGGGACAAGCATATATCATAATTGATGAAAGCGGACAGAATTGTATTCACACCTATTTTGGAGCTAATCGTTGCCTTTCACCCCAGCTTATGCAAGATCCTCCCATTAAGAACTTGATTAAAGCCGCTGAAGTAATTGTGATCATGGACCCACCGATTAATACTGCTCTCAAAGTAGCTGAGCTGGGACAGGCAAACGACTCTCTTATTATATGGGATCCTGGAATCTATTGTGAGCTCGGTATTGATACTTTGTCACCTATCTTAGCATTTACCGATTATTTTATTCTTAATCAAGTTGAATTTACTACGCTCTTAAACACGAAAGATCCTTCAGATATAGGACAGAAGTTAGCTGCATTAAATGCGGACATTACTGGTATTGTTAAACAGGGAGCCAGGGGATGCACTTTAATCAAAAACCAGGGAGAGCTCGTTAAGGTTATTCCATCAATTAACCTCCACGGTATTGGAATGAAAGTGGTAAATACAGTAGGGTGTGGCGACGCCTTTATTGGCAGCTTTGCAGCTGCCAAAATGAGACAACACAACGATGAAAAAGCGTTAATTCAGGCAAATTATGCAGGAGCTTACAAAGCGACACGTGAAGAGACGCGTGGTAGTCCCACTCAAGAGGAACTTAACGCTTTTATTAATAAAATACGCAATAGCAGTTAAGAACTCGTCTGGTGTGTTCGCGATGAAGGTGGTATCGTGAATGACATCCCAAAAATCTCAGTGACAGGAACCACAAGACGCGTTTATCTCTATATCCTCAGTTCAAGAAATCCAGTTGGAGTACGAGATATATGGCGTGGTCTTGATTTATCAAGTGCAAGTCTCGCTCAATACCACATCAATAAACTGCTTGAGTTAAAATTAATTGATGTGGACCATTTTGGTAAAATTCAAGCAAATTCCCAAATAAAACTTGATGTACTACAAAACTTTCTATTTTTAAGAGGGAAAGTGGTCCCACGACTCGTAATTTTTGGGGCTTTAAGCATTGGATTACTCATTGTCTATATTCTTTTGTGGCCTTTGACGGGGAACTTTCGCGACGTAATTGTTATCGCTTTCTCTCTTTTCAGTGCCTTAGTGTTGTTTTACGAAGCACATAATCAAAATAAAGGTCTACTGTAAATGCACAACGAAAATAAATTTAGGAGATCACGATCAACAAGCCTGAAACGTGCATGCACATTGATTATATGAGTGTAATCTCGATGTACACGTTATCTGGTACTTTTATTCGCATAATGCGTCGCATACAACGCTCGTTTGCGTCTATATCGAGCAATCGTTTATGAATTCGCATCTCAAGGCGGTCCCAAGTAGCATTACCTTGTCCACTAGGAGATTTACGCGTTGTTACTTTTAATCGCTTTGTGGGTAAAGGGATGGGCCCGGCAACGCGAACCCCTGTCTTTTCTGCTATCGCTCTGAGCTCTCTCGCTATCTCTTCTACGCGGTCTTTGTCTGTACTACTCAGGTGTATTCGCGCCTTTTGAACCATAGTTTTCTGCCCTCACGTTTTTATTTCACACATTGTGATATTGCCATAACAAGTCTTAATTTGACGTGTTTTTGCTGAGATAAAGAAAATCTAACATAAAAAGGTGTTGAAAAGATATTGGGCTTACACGGCTTCAGTGACTTTTCGGATAACACCTGCAGCAACAGTTGTGCCCATATCTCTAACCGCAAAGCGACCCAGCTGAGGAATACTGGAATAAGGCTCTAGAACGATGGGTCGAAGGGGACGGAACCGCACAAGAGCCGAGTCACCTGTTTTGAGGAAGGCGGGTTTTTCTTCAACAACTTGTCCTGTTCGAGGATCTATTTTCTGAATGAGTTCAGTGAAAGTTGTTGCCATTGTTACCGTATGAGAATGTAAGACTGGTGTATATCCGGCTGCAATTGCAGTTGGGTGATGGATGACAATAATTTGCCCAATAAATTCTCTAACTACTGTGGGCGGATTAGAGACGGGGCCTAAGACATCGCCACGATGGATATCGTTCCTTGCAACGCCTTTAACATTAAAGCCGATATTGTCTCCCGGGTTTGCCTGGGGTAACACTACGTGGTGAGTTTCGATAGTTCGTACTTCTCCAGTCACGCCTCCAGGCATGATAACAACTTGGTCGCCCGTTTTCATGACTCCTGTTTCAACACGTCCCACTGGAACGGTTCCAACGCCTGTGATAGTATACACGTCTTGGACTGGTATTCGAAGAGGTTTGTCCACTGGTTTTGCAGGTACTTCAAACGCATCAAGTGCTTCGACTAGGGTTGGTCCAGTATACCACGGCATGTTTTTGCTTTTCTCTGCCAAATTATCACCAGTCCAACCAGAGGTGGGGATAAATTCAACTTTATTGATATTATAGCCAGTAATCTTCAAAAGATCTTTCGCGGCATCTCGAACGTCTTCATATCGTTCTTGGTTCCATTCTACAGTAGCGTCGTCCATTTTGTTGACGGCCACGACTATCTGGTTTACACCCATTGTTTTAGCAAGAAAAGCATGTTCGCGTGTTTGACCTCCAGGACCCATACCAGCTTCGTATTCTCCTCGTTTCGCCGAAACAAAGAGAATTGCACCGTCGGCTTGACTAGCTCCTGTAATCATGTTTTTAATAAAGTCTCGGTGACCTGGGGAATCAATTACTGTAAAAAAGTGGCTTTTAGTCTCAAACTTCCAGAATGATAAATCGATGGTCAACCCGCGTTCCCGCTCTTCTTTGAATTTATCTAAGACCCAGGCGAATTTAAATGAAGAGCGACCGAGTTGTTTGGATTCTTCCTCATATTTTGCGATTGTTCTCTCATCGATGGATTTTGTTGCATAGAAAAGATGCCCGATGGTGGTACTTTTTCCGTGGTCAACATGACCAATTACCACGAGATTTAAGTGAGGCTTTCCGCTACTCATACTCGATCAACTTTATAATAACTAAGTAAACTGAACAGAGTTTAAGTTAAATCATCACGCTAGTATTAAAAAGTTTTGCCCTTGCCGTTTTTTATGCTTAAAGATAGACAAAGTTTATATGAGGACCTTTGAGATAGAGCAACTATTCAAGGTGCAGCTATTTGGCAGATAAAAATACACGTTCCACCGATCAACCGATCCAGTTATTTGGGAAATGGGGGTTTGATCAGATCTCCGTACAAGACCAAGGTCTGCAAAAATATATTCAGTTAAAGCCGATATTCTTTCCTCATAGTGGTGGACGACACGAACATCAGAGATTCGAAAAATCGAAAGTTAGCATTGTCGAACGCCTGATAAATAACATGATGCGTCACGGTCGGAATTGTGGAAAAAAAGCTAAAGCCATTAACATCTTGAAGATGACCTTTGAAATCATTCATCTAAAAAGTGGACAAAATCCTATCGAAGTACTAGTTCAGGCGGTCGAGGAAGGCGCCCCCTGTGAAGACACAACACGAATAGGGTATGGCGGTATAACATATCACCGAGCCGTTGATATTTCTCCACAACGACGAGTAGACTTAGCCTTACGACACCTCGCGGAAGGTGCACGACGTTCGGCATTTGGAAATCGAAAAACGATTGAAGAGTGTTTAGCTGATGAACTGTTGTTCGCTGCATCAGGAGACTCTCGGAGCTTCGCGATCCAAAGACGAGATGAAATGGAAAGAGTGGCCCAAGCTTCGCGTTAGGTAAATTGAAAAATAGTATTGATGTGTTCTCAGAACCCCCGATGTTATCGCATGGGCTTTTCCTTTTTCCCCAAAATTAATGAATTTAAGGAAACACCGTTTACTCCTGTCACGAGAAATCGTACTCCGGGGATATCTCCCATAGACCGTCCACGGCTTCCTCCAATACCGCAGATCATTACTTCATCGTGTTCATCCACATAGTTCAACGCGCCATCGCCTGGTAAAAATGCAGTGACCTGTCGCCCGTTTTTAATTAATTGTATACGAACACATTTCCGGATGGCACTATTTGGTTGTTTGCTTTCGACACCAACTTTCTCAAGAACAATTCCTCGACCCATAGGTGCTCCTTCAAGAGGGTCGGATTTAATATCTAATCTAAGTCCTCGACGCTTGAAGTATCGATATTTCCATCGAAAGTGTTTTCTCCGTTGTTTTAAGCTTCGAGCCGCGTAAAGGCCTTTAGTTGATTTTCCCAACGCCTGATTTCACCGGTTTACTGCGTAAATCTTATTCGCTTTATTTATGGCTTTTGTTATCGTGTAGTTTGTTCAGCTTCAAGGTTATGAGCAGGTCTAAATTTAAAGCCATAACAGATAATACCATGTTGTCCTTGCTCTCGAATTTTTCGGAAACACATCTCTACGGGCATGCCGATGTACACGGTATCAAGGGGGCAATCTACAATCTGCGATGTTACTTTTGGACCTTCGTTTAATTGGATCACACCAATTAAATAAGGCGTATACGCTTTGAAACCTTCGGGAGCTACGCGAATGACAGTATACGTGAAGACTTTACCAGCTCCAGAGAAGGTTATTGGAACGGGTTTTCCATCTCGCCGACAATTCGGACAAATTTCTCTTAATGGGAAAAAGATGTTATCACATGTTTCACATCTAGTTCCAAGAAGGCGATACCGCTCTTTATATCGTCGCCAATGGAATGGAACTCCTCGAATCGAAATTTTAATCACCTCTCCCTAGAATTGTGACAACAGCGGTTGCACCTGATCCACCAACGTTATGAGCTAAAGCTACTTCAGCACCTTTCACCTGTCTCTCACGATTGACCTCACCACGCAGCTGTTTTACTAATTCCACGATTTGTTTGACTCCGGTCGCCCCAACGGGATGCCCTGAGGCTTTTAGACCACCATCAGTATTCACAGGAAGAGCTCCACCGACATAGAGCTGTCCATCTGAATATAAAGCACCAGCCTCACCCTTCTTACAAAAACCCAAATCTTCGAGAGCCAGAAGTTCCGCAATAGTAAAACAATCATGTACCTCGACGAGGTCTATCTCTTTTGGTGAAATCTTAGCCGCATTATACGCTTGTTTTGATGCCTCAACAGTTGCATCTAAAGTACAGAGATCTCTCCGATCAAACAGAGTTAACGTATCCGAAGCTTGTGCACAACTTTTGATAAGTATTGGCGTATCGGTGTATTTCTTCGCTTGTTCGAGAGGGGCTAAGAGAACGCAGGCCGCACCATCCGAGATGGGACTACAATCAAGGAGTCTTAACGGATCAGCAATGAGTGGTGATTCAAGAACCTGATCTGTCGTAATGCGATTTCGAAAATGTGCTAAAGGATTAAAACTCGCATGGTAGTGATTTTTCACTGCTACTTCTGCTAGTTGTTCTCGCGTTAAACCATACTCGAACATATATCGTTGAGCCATTAACGCATAGATCCCCGGAAATGTGGCTCCAATATACGCTTCCCACTCAAAATCCATTGCTCCAGAGAGTACCGAGGTCGCCCATTCACTTTGGACGTCTGTCATTTTTTCGATCCCACCAACGGCTACGAGGTCATGTAATCCTGAAGCGATAGCTAGATAACCTTGTCTGAATGCAACACTTCCGGAAGCACAAGCTGCTTCAACACGAATTGCAGATGTTGGATTTAGCCCAAGGAAGTCAGCAACCAAGGCGGCTACATGTTCTTGTCCCATAAATAAACCTGCTGACATATTTCCTACGACGACCATTTCAATATCTTTACCACGAACCCCCGCGTCTCTCGCTGCTTCAAATCCTGCCTCAATAGTTAATTCTCGGAGTCCTTTACTCCAATGTTCCCCAGAAGCAGTAAGACCAACTCCAACAATCGCGACATCTTGTTTTTTATGGATGAAAGGTTCACTCATTTTCGAGACCCCGGAAGTGATTCAAATATTTGCTGTAAATGGAATATGTGATATAGTGGCGTCTTTGAATGTAAAAACTCACTGAAGGCGCTAATTTCCTTTTTTCTTCGATGTTATCTGTAACAATGAAACTGAATGAATCCGATCCTGCCCCTGATCCGTAAGACGTTAATAATATCCGATCGCCCGGTTTCGCCTGATCAAGAACTGCAGCTAGACCAATGAGGGAGGACCCTGAATACGTGTTACCGATACGCTGAACCACTAGTCCAGGAAGCACTTGTTCTTCTTTAAAGCCTAGAACCCGTGCGGCACGAAGCGGAAATTTTCCATTCGGTTGATGAAACACCACATAATCGTAATCATTGGGTTCTGTACCAAGGCGTTGCATAATTCCCTGAGTACAGTTCACTACTTGATTAAAATATCCTGGAACGCCTGTAAAACGTCCTCCATGTCGAGGATATTCCGACCCTTCACGACGCCAAAAATCAGGGACATCCTGTGTAAACGAATACGTTCCTTCTACTTCCGCGAGAATGTGTTTTTGACCAATGATATACGCGGCTGCACCAGCTGCTGCTGTATATTCAAGTGGGTCAGACGGCTTGGATTGCGCCGTGTCTGCACCAATTGCCATTCCATATTGAATGTATCCAGCTTTTACTAAGCCTAAACATGCTTGAATACCCGCGGTTCCGGCTTTACATGCAAACTCAAGGTCAGCTGCAGTAAGAATGGGCGTGGCATTGATTGCTTCAGCAACGATTGTTGCTGATGGTTTCACTGCGTATGGATGGGATTCAGATCCGACGTAAAGCGCTTCAATTTCGCTTGGTGCAATATTCGGAATCTGTTTCAACGCGTTTCGGGCTGCTTCTACGGATAAAGTGACGGTGTCCTCATCTAATGATGGAACAGATTTTTCTTCTACCATTAATCCAGATTTATATTGATCTGCGTTATGTCCCCAGACAAGAGCGATTTCTTCCGCTTTAATACGTGGCTGAGGAATGTAAACACCGTATGCTATGATTCCAATCATCTGAAACGTCCTTTTCTCCAAGAGTTCTAACGACATATATAAAAATTTAGATCTGACGTATGATTCTACGTCAAAAGTCGATAGTACTTCATTAATCCCATTAACTTCTAGGTAAAACTTGTAAATGGTACAATAGCTAGATATTGAAATTCCATTAATTTTCTTAGCGAATCACAACATTATCAATTTGAAAATAACGTTTGGCAAGAAATCTTGTTCTTTCCGCAGTCCTGCCGCTCTTGCCAATGGCTATCCCTTTGTCTCTGTTTTCCACCGTAACCACCGCGACTTTCTTGTTATCAAGACGATCGGTTATTCGAATTTCCTTTATTCGTGCAGGAGCAAACGAGTTTTTAATAAAATCCTCGGGGTTATCAGCATATTCCACAATTTCAATGTCCTTGCGGACCATGCGTTTTAACAATTTGATGCGCGAGCCATGTTTACCAATAGCAAGACCAGCATCTCCAGGTTTTACAATGATAATGATTCGATCTCGATCTCTATCGATAATGCAATCGGTTGCTACTGCTCCTGTTACGCTCTCAAAAAGTGCGATGTACCGCATTTCGTCACTTGTGAATCGTATTTTATGGGACATTCAACGTTACCTTTAAAATCTGCTATAAGCAATCTCACGTTGTGTATTAAGTCTTTGGATTCTTCAACGTTTGAACCAACTGGGGATCCGATACACTTCGTATGGTAATTGTTGCGACAGCAAAAGGCTTACCTAAGGCCATCCCAAGCTCAATACCACTACTGGGATAATAATGGACAGGAATTTCCGCGGGTACTGCGTAGGATTCGATTTCCTGTTTGATTGCAGACGGGCAGTTTGAAGCGAGAATGAACGCCAAAGCTCGTCCAGTTTTTACCGCACTCACTGCACTTTTAGCTCCAAGAAGTAGTTTCCCGGATTTAGCTATCGATTTCAAAAGTCGATCAAAGTCTATCATGTGCTCCCAGCTCCTTATTCAGCTTTATGACCCATATATAACTCGATTAAGCCAGTTCCTATAGGAATGTTCTGTCCAACAATCACTGATTCAGTTGCTCCTTTGAACATGTCTTTTGTTCCTTTTAATGCAGCGTTAACAAGCGTTGAGACCGTCACTTCAAATGCGGCTTTCGCAATAACGCTTGATTTCTCTCCACTGACTCCATGACGCCCAATTTGACGTAATTCCCCTGTTTGACACATTATATCTGCAACTAACATGATGTGTCGCATATCCACGTCCAAGCCCTGCTCGATTAACACCTCATCTGCTTCTTTTATCAGAACATTTCGGGCACCCTCAATGCCCAACACTTTGGCGACTTCATGAAAATCGTTTGTTGTTATTCTCGAGGGGTCAATACCAGGTGTTTTGAGTACTTTTGCTAGGTTTGAGCCTTCTGTCGTGATACTCCATTCTTCATTTTCAAATGAAACTAAAGCTCGACGAATTCCTTGTATCCCTTTAACCAAAACTAAGGGGGCTTTATCATATGCTCTTTTCAGTCGTTTTGCATTTTTAGGCGTAAAGGAAAGAGATTCACCTTCAAGTTCAACAGAGCACCCAGATAGTTTGATCTCTTTGAGGTTTTCCAGAGCTACTCCTCTTGTTTCCATGAGTTGGGGATTGAGATTTGCAACGACGGTAGAACGGATTGGGTCAATAAATATTCGAGATGCAACATCATCTAAAGACGTGAAAACAATTTCACTCGCCACGGATAATGCTTTTTCACGATCATTTCGGTGTTCTTCATCCAGGTAAATATTCATAATTGGTGTTGATGGTTTTCTTCGGGCATCAACAATTTCAATTAATCGAGGAAGCCCTAAAGTAACATTTCGTTCTTTAACTCCAGCATAGTGAAAGGTTCGTAAAGTCATCTGAGTTCCAGGCTCGCCAATGGATTGAGCGGCAACGATTCCAACGGCTTCTCCAGGTTCGACTAGGGCGCGTCTATAGTTTTCGATGACCATAGGTAAGAGAAGTTGTAAGGCTTCATTACTGAGAGAATTATTCATAACCTGGGTTCGTAATTCTTGTGCAAGGGCGGGAGATAATTCCGCATCAATGTCTCCTAATCGTTCGGTGAGTTGTTTGCGTGAAAGGGGTTTTCCTTTTTTGGTAATGATTTTTATTCTGTCGATAAGTCGACTGATATTGACAGCTGCCCCGTGATCGCTTTTTGCTGGGTCGATACCATCTTCTCCATATTCAAATTCTACAATGTTTCCTCGAGAGTCTCGGACGGTTCCGTCGTGTTCAACTCGGAGAAATTCAAGTGCGTTAATCAATCGTCTCTGCATATAGCCGCTTTGTTGTGTTCGAACTGCAGTATCAACAAGACCCTCCCGACCACCCATAGCATGGAAGAAGAATTCAATGGGGTTTAATCCATCTCGATAACTTGCCTCGACAAATCCTCGGGCTTCTGGGCTAGGATCTTTAGGTTTGAAGTGAGGAAGCGCTCGATTTCGATAACCTCGAAAAATTCTCTTGCCTCGAACGGATTGTTGACCTAAGCATGCAGTCATTTGTCCGATGTTTAAGCTTGAGCCTCGAGCTCCGGTGCGAGTCATGATGATCCCATGGTTTTCCATACCAAAGAAGCCATCAGCGAGGTTTCCAGCTTCGTCTCTAGCTTTTGCTAACTCATTCATGATGTAGATTTCTAAAGATTCCTCGAGCGTTTGACCTGGTAATCGGTTTAAAGTTCGATCCTGGTAACTTGTGATAATTTTTTTGATGTTGGTATTTGCGGTTTTGATTGTGCTGCGGATTTGATTGTGGGTCTCGGAAGATAAATCTAATTCATCGAATGTATAACTGAATCCCCGAAGCGTTATAAATTCGGTTAGTAGTCTACAGATTGAATTGAGAAATTGCCGGGCGATTTCAGTCCCGTAATCTTTGACTATTCGATGATAGAGGCTCTCGGATTTTTCTGCACCAATGGAGTTTTTATCTACAACTCCGCTTTCAAGAACTCCATCACGTACAACCACATAAGCATCATTTTCGCACGCCCCATATTTGCACTTGATACACCGCTGACAGACACTCGCTTTAAGGACATAACTGAAGCCTTGAGGTAGAAAAAGACTGAAAATCTGTTTTCCTGACCATGTCGCTTCAGGCTTTTTACTGGAAGGGGCCGGAAGTGGTCCATGATAACCAGCAAATGAAAGTAGTCGACTAACTTCATCTTTAGTTAATCGTGTACTGTTTTTTGTTAGAAGATATGATGCGCTTAAAAAGTCTTTAGTCGCTCCAATAATGGGTCCGCCATAGCGTGGCGAGAGAATTTGATCCTGTACTGACATTAAAAGTCGAGCTTCAGTCTGAGCTTCTTCACTTTGTGGAACGTGAAGGTTCATTTCATCGCCATCGAAGTCAGCGTTATATGGAGGACAAACGCTGAGATGGAGACGAAAGGTTTTATAGGGTAACACGCGTGCATGATGCGCCATAATCGACATTCGATGTAAAGAGGGTTGTCGATTAAAAATAACGATATCGCCATCTTTAAGATGGCGTTCAACTATGAATCCAGTTTGAATGCCTTCAGCGATATTATCTCGTTCAGAAACGAATTCAAGACGGATACGCTTGCCATCCGGTCTCACGACATAAAGTGCTCCTGGATAGTTATCCGGACCGTTTATCACTAGTTTTTTTAATTCATCAATGTTCCAGTACGTTACTCTTTTGGGAACCGTAAGACGCTTGGCAATTTCTATTGGGACACCAACTTCATTAATATCAAGGTTCGATCCTGGAGAAATGACGGTTCGAGCAGAAAAATCGACTCGTTTTCCAGAAAGATTAGTTCGGAATCTGCCTTCTTTACCCTTTAATCGCTGGGAAAGCGTTTTAAGAGCTCTTCCAGATCTATGGCGTGCGGGAGGTATTCCAGATGTTTCATTGTTAAAATAGGTCGTAACATGGTATTGTAATAGTTCAGAGAGGTCTTGAATGATCAGGGTTGGGGCTCCAGCATCAATGTTTTCTTTAAGTCTTTGGTTGATGCGAATGATATCAACAAGTTTGTGCGTAAGATCATCTTCAGAACGAATCCCGGATTCTAAGGTTATTGAAGGCCGAACGTAAACAGGAGGCACGGGCAATACTTGAAGGATTGTCCATTCTGGCCGAGCTGCTGTCGGATCATATCCTGACATTCGGAGATCCTCATCAGAGATTCGCTCCAAGCGCTCCCTGATAATGCTGGGTGTTAAATTGTTGGCGCCTCCACCTTCAAGAATTTCCTGAAAACTTGTGGGTTTACTGAAAGTGACTTTGTATTGTTGTGTGCTACAATACGGGCAGTTTTTAGATTTTCTAGCCTTTGTCTCGATTGCTTTAAATAATACGTCTGATGGTTCGCCGAGAAGCCGAGTTTCTCTTCCTATCTTGTCTTTAAATTCAGAGATAGCGTTTTCATCGAGAAGAAGCCGTCCACACGCTCTACAGGTAATGCGTAATAACTTATAGATCAGCTTCACGAAACTAATATGAATCACGGGTACTGCAAGCTCAATGTGTCCAAAATGGCCTGTGCAGCGTGACGCAGTGTTCCCACACGTTCGGCACCTTTGTCGTGGTTCAAGTGTCCCAAATCGCCCATCCATTAATCCTGAATTAATCGGCATACCATCTTCATCATAGGTATCAGCCATCTGAACCTCGACAACAGATAATCGACGTATTTCAGTTGGAGATAGAACCCCAAAGGCTATGCCATCAACGATTTTTAGTGGATCTCCGTTTACTGCCATATCACGCCCGCTCCATTAGCATGAGTTTAGGTGAAACACATAAACTCATTAACTCTTGAATTAATAATTTAAAAGCGTAGGATATTGCAATAGGCGAAATAGTAGCATCGTCGTCGCAAATCTTACAAATATATTTTCTCTGTTTGAAATCATAGTATGCAAGATACCCGCAGGTTTCACAGATGTAAATGACGGTTTTATCAGATTCCTCCAAAAGTCGATCTTTCAGAAGGAGCGCAGCGCCATGCCCAATTAAACAATCTCGTTCCATCTCACCAAAACGCAATCCTCCACCTCGTGCACGACCTTCTGTTGGTTGTCTGGTCAACATCTGAACTTGCCCTCGAGCACGTGCATGCATCTTATCGGCTACCATATGATGAAGCTTCTGATAGTAAACAACGCCCATAAAAATATCAGCCTCGTATCGCTCACCAGTTAAGCCATTATACATGACTTCTCGTCCTCCATAGTGAAATCCACGATCTTCTAGTATGGCGCCAATCTCGCTTCGTTTCCGATTACTAAAGGGTGTTCCATCAATAATTTCACCTTCCAAGGCGGAAGCTTTGCCAGCTATTGATTCAATGAATTGGCCAATTGTCATTCGCGATGGCATTGCATGTGGGTTAATGAGTACATCGGGAGTAATACCTTCTTCGGTAAAGG
>CAJIBO010000015.1_pt1 | contig 27448 bp, 28 predicted proteins | sample 9199371 | NCBI WGS metagenome assembly CAJIBO01 (sample SAMEA7708307, study PRJEB35096) | sediment metagenome | biome: marine neritic benthic zone biome [ENVO:01000025]; feature: sediment [ENVO:00002007]; material: shallow marine sediment [ENVO:03000034] sea grass bed [ENVO_01000059] ... | reverse complement strand
TCGTACTTCACCGTGTTTCTCGATAACTCGTACTCGTTTCCCGGTTTCTTGCGAAATTTCTCTAAGAACTTTTCCATTATTTTCAAAAAAAGCTGAGAGATGTCCTCTTCCTACAACGATAGCTAATATAGTATCAACTTCATAGGCGTTGTAAAAACGTATTTTCTGAAGGGCTGGATATCTTTGTTCGAGTGTCATCAATAATTTAGCGGTTTGGATATCGGTCTCACCGATTTGTCCTGAATCAACTTTTTTCTGACATTTCTGACAAAAGATACCACTCTTAATGCAGAAGCTGCAAAACGGCATGTTCACCTTTTTGTTCCCTCTCTCTAATTGGTATGGGGCTATTCCTGAACTATGGACTATCTGGCAAGGATCACTTCAATGGTGCTGACATTAGATGGAATTCCGCTATCGCCCCTCAATAATTGCTCTGTACCAATCTTTACATCTTTAACTGTAACATCCGTAAGGAAACGGTGTCGTATTATTTCAGCTACATCTATTGCTCGAGTAACAGCTCTGCCCCGAGCTTTAATACTGACTTCGTTGTTTCCTCCTTGGAATAAAGTCATGCAAGCTAGTACGTAATTCATGACCGGTTTTCGTCCAATAAAGACGGAATTTCGCTCGTCCTCAGCCATCCCCTGTTTCATTCTCCGCCTATAGTCTTTACGTTGATCCATTATGCGTACGTATTTATAAATAAATATTTTACTTCTTTCTCCCTTTCTTCTGGAATGAAGAACGCTTTGAGTAGCATCTGATGAATTGAGATCAATGCATTGTGATGTCGGTAAAACAAAGCATGATGTGAGTCGACAGAAGTAGAAAAACAAATATTAAACCTAAGGTAGATTATGGCCACTAATAAGAAATACTTGAGAGGATTTGTATGCCCGTAACTGATATCGTTAAACGTAGAATCGCCCAACGACATAAGCTCTATGTCAAAATTTGCCGATCCTGCGGCGTTCGTAACCCTTCTAATGCTGTTAAATGCCGTAAATGCAGAGGTAAGAATCTCCGCTGGAAAAATCGAGATATTGGCGGTAGATAATCATAGCTTTTTAAGCGTCTCGTACAACTCAATAAGAGCTTGGGTTTTCTTATTATTTTCATCGAGCGCGAGAATTTTCATCTGGCCACTGACTTGTTCGTAATGTAACAAGCCCTCATCCACTAGACTAATAATGATACGAGCGATTGTGGATGGAGACATATCTACTAAACGTGCTAACCCCGCTTGATTATAGACTCGACCACGATGATCTAAGAGATATTGAATAAGTCGTGTCTGAGCCTTACTCCCAAATATTCGTAGGAGCGATGTCATGACGTTTACTCCTCGTTTTGGGGTGATACTATCAAAGTCCCAATGGCTTTGCCTTGAACCGCAGCAATGATGTTGGCTGGGTTTCGACCATCAATAACCCTCGTTGGAATACGTGATCGTTCTATAATCTTTATAGCAACAGGATCAAATAGTGCATAACTCCCCGCTTTCATACTTTTTGAGAACAGAAGGTGCAGAAGAGCCTCGGTACTTATCACATCCAATTTTTTAGCATGAGGTACTTCATCTGGATCAGCAGAATACACACCGTCGACGTCTGTTGCATTCACGAAAAGGTCAGCTTGATAGGCTTCAGCGACCAATCCTGCTACCGCATTTGTGGATTGTCCAGGCTGCAATCCTCCCAATACGATAATTTTATCACTCTCACTGATCATCAGCGCTTGTTTAAGAGATGTGATTGGCCGAGGAAAAGCAACATCTCCCAATGAGGCAATGAAAAGCTGCGCGTTCACCCGAGAAATTGCAATACCGAGGATGTCACAAATAAATTCAGAGGCTCCAAGTGTTCGCGCAGCATCAATGTATTTCCGCGCAACTCGTCCTCCTCCGGTTACAATCACAATTCGATGTCCGGATGCATGAAGCTCTGTAATCACCTTGGAGTATGCAGTTATTCGAATGATATTGAGTTTGTCAGGAAACAAGTGTCCTCCAAGTTTAACGATAACTTTCATTGTTCTCCCACTCATAGTTAGTTTATTGACTCGGATGATTTAATCGTATTCGTCACGGATTAGATATATCACTAAAAGCTTAACTATTCTCCAAAAGTAATTAAATTATATGCCCCATTATCATCCCAATGCGTGGCTTCCAAGCTTTCGAAACGTTCGGCCTGGTTTACACCGGCGAACAGAAATTTTACACATTCTCGAAAAAGAGAGTTCAACCGCTCGAATCTTAGCCACACAAATTGGTGTTAGCTATTCTACCATTCTTTACCATCTCCACCATCTCGAACATCATAAGATCGTACACCGAGGAAATCGTAAACCCCCTCTTAGATGGGTGTTTAAGCCTGTTAGGCAACAAACACTGAATAATTATGATGCCCGTGTGTTTAGAGAAGATTAATAAGCCCCCTTTCGAGTAGAACAGTGTTTTAATATAGCTTAACACAATGGTGTCCACACAATTTGCAGGGAAAGAGTAGTTCTTTACTTAAACTACGGTTGAAAAAACTTCTCACCGCTCTTGCCTCAAAGGAGGGACGTCATACAGAGCTAATCAGCTTATACGTTCCTCCTGATAGACAAATTAGCGACGTTATGAATAATCTCCGGCAAGAACATAGCACAGCCACCAACATCAAATCAAGAACCACGAAGAAAAATGTGCTTGACGCTCTCGAAAAAGTCATGCAACAGCTACGTCTGTTCAAAAAGCCTCCTGAAAATGGTCTCGTGATCTTCAGTGGCGCCATTCCCCAAAATGGCGCTGGAAGCGAAAAAATTGAAACTTATGTTCTTGAACCTCCTGAACCCATCTCACTTTACTATTATCGATGCGACCAACAGTTTCATTTAGATCCTTTAACAAACATGCTTGCAGAACGAGATACCTATGGTATCATTGTAATCGATGGAAACGAAACAACGATCGCAACTCTCCGTGGGCGCACACTGAACATTATTGAACGCCTCACATCGGGATTGCCACCAAAACATCGAGCGGGAGGTCAATCACAACGCCGATTTGAGCGTCTACGAGAAGCAGAGGTCAATGAATATTATAAACGAATTGGCCGACACCTCGACGATTCCTTTCTTTCCATCCCAGATTTAACAGGCATTCTCGTCGGGGGACCAGGCCCAACAAAAGACTACTTCCTCAAAGGAGAACATTTTCATTATACCCTTCGAGATAAAATTCTACAAACCGTTTCCACAAGTTATACTGGAGAGAACGGTGTTAAAGAAGTAGTTGAAAAATCCTCAGAAAGCTTAAGTGAGGTTCGCTACCTAGAAGAGAAAAAGCTACTCCAAACATTCCTCTACGAATTAGGTCACGACACCGGTCTAGGGACCTACGGAGAAGATGAAGTTCGTAAGGCGTTACTATCAGGAATGGTGAAGACGCTTTTGTTATCAGAAGGATTCACTGAAAGCCGAGTTTCTCTTCGCTGTTCTAACTGTCAATATATGGCTGAGGAATCAGTGCACCATAGTGATTTACAAGATTTTGAGGGTAATGTTGAGAACTGTCCAAAGTGTGGAAGTCCCAACTTCGCCATTGACACTATCCAAGATGTCGTTGAAGAATTGGCTGAGTTAGCTGGACAGACTGGAGCTGAGGTTGAAATCATCTCAACACAGACGGAAGCTGGCAAGGAACTTGATACTGGCTTTGGTGGAATAGCGGCAATTCTTCGGTATAGCTTTGAATAATACGAGTCTAAGCCGTTTCAATCTCCACTGCGAGGTTATCGGATTCTTGGAATTTAATGGTCTGGATATGTAATATATTAGTGAGGTCTTGATGTTGTTGTTTCAGGGTTTCTATGCTTTTCATTGGTGCTTTAAGGGTGACTTCGTTAACTTGTTTGCTTAATGGAATTTTGAGTTGAGCTTTAAGCCTTCGAATCTTCGATAATACTTCAACGAGGAGTTCACCATCCGCATGTGCATTACGATTTAGGGGTAAGGCGTCAGCATTAGGCCATGATAGACTATGGATGCTGTGTGCGGATTCACGATATAAAAGTGTTTGATAGATCTCCTCAGTGATATGAGGACAAACTGGGGCCAACATCAATGTGGTGTTCCATAATACTGTATATAATGTATATTGAACGGCTGCATAATCACTATCACTCTGTCTATCGTATAATCGATACTTCACCGCCTCAAGGTATTGATCACAAAAATGGTGCCATACAAAGTTTTGGATGATCTGAATAGCAGAATGTGTTTGATAAGAATCCAAGTGACTGGTGACTTGAGTGAATGTTTCCCGGAGTTTATGGAGGATCCACTTATCCATGGTAGCGAGGTTTTCAGTATCGAACATTATAGGAACATACTCTTCAAGAAATCGAGAAGCGAATCGAATTGCGGACCAATATTTTTGTAGAAATCCTCGACAATATTTAACCAACTCCCAATTAAATGAAAAGTCAGATCCTAAAGTTACCGATAACAGGCTTTGTCTCAAGGAATCCGCGCCTAAATCTTCAAGTTTATCTTCAGGACTGACAACGTTCCCACGTGACTTTGACATGCGATATCCTTCAGGTCCCAAGACATGGCCGTTAATGAGCACTTCATGAAAAGGCTTTCGCTGAGTTAAGGCAATACAGCGATATGTTGTGTAATAAAGCCAAGTTCTTATAATATCGTGTCCTTGCTGTCGAATACTTGCAGGGTATGCTCTCGAGAAATAATCCTCGTGTGAAAAATATCCCGAGATTACAAGAGGAGTTATACTAGAATCAACCCAACAATCACAAACATCGTCACATGCCACTATTTGGGCTGAGCCACAGTGTGAGCATGATGAAATAGGTGGCTGTGCCTTAATGGGGTTGACGGGAAGCTGTTCTATATCAGCAGGGTAGATAGTGTTGCATTCCGAGCAATACCAAAATGGGATTGGAGTTCCATATAGTCTTTGTCGTGAGATCAGCCAATCCCATTCAATGCTTTCCACCCAATCGACTAATCTCTGACGCATATAATCTGGTTCCCACGTCATCTCACGGCACGCGGCTATTATCTGTTCGTTGAATGCCATTGTCCTAATGAAAAATTGATCTTTCACTAGGAATTCTATTGGGTATAAACAATCGGCACGTTCAGTGTGACAAAGAACTTTATGGGTGATTGCCTCTTGACGCGTGAGATATCCTGCATTAGATAGGTCCCGTGTTATTGCCTCACGAGCCTCGGCTAAGGACATACCATCATATTTCTGCGTATTAATTAAGCGGCCACTTTCATCAACTTTCTTGGAGATCGGAAGCGTGTATTTTTGTTGCCAACGAATATCTTGTTCATCGCCAAATGTACAGATCATCACGACACCTGATCCAAAATCAGGATCCACATCTTGATCACCAATAACTGGTATTTCGTTCTCGAAAAGAGGGATTATTACAGAGTTTCCTATCAATTCGCGGTATCGGGTATCGTCAGGGTGAACAGCTAAAGCTTGACAAGCTGGGATCAATTCAGGTCTAGTTGTGGCGACTTCGACGGTAATTTGTGGAGAAATGAAATTAATATAGTATAAAAATCCCTTTTGCGCGATGTATCCAAGTTCTGCTTGAGCTAGCGCAGTTTCGCAGTGTGGACACCAATGGACAGGGAAAGCGTCGCGGTAGATCAGACCCTTGTCAAAAAAATCAAGTAATGTCAACTGAACAATCTTCCAATAGGTTGAATCCATAGTGCGGTACTCGAACTGCTCCCAATCAGGTCGATAACCAAGCCGTATCATTGTTGTTTTCATACTCGTAATCATGCTCTCGGTCCATTCCATGCACTTCTCTCGGAAAAACTCGGGATCTGTTTTCGAGATCTTCCAAATTTCCTGAACTTTGAGTTCAGTTGGCAAACCTTGACAATCCCAGCCTTGTGGCAATAGAACGTTGTACCCTCGCATCCTCTTGTAGCGGGCAAGAGTGTCGTTTAAAATATTCCAATAAGCATGTCCCATATGGAGTTCTCCAGATGTAAAGGGAGGTGGAGTATCGATTACGAAAACTGGGCGTTCAACATCCATTTTATGGAATTTATAGACTTCTTTGTAGATATCTTCCGTTAACCAGTATTGCTGCCATTTAGCTTCTACCAGTGCAGGGTTATATCGCTTGGCAAGGGAAGACTTTTTTTGTTGACTGGGGTTCAATGACACCATAATCACGTGTCATGAAAACACCCTATACTGAAATTTAAAAATTAGGTATCCCTAGCTATTCACGATATTAGCTAAACGTATTCGCGTCCGTATTATGTCAATGTATTAACTGGGTAAAGCGGTTGTAAACCAGTAAGTACATGAACCGTGTTTTCAATCGCTGCGTGAACAACGCGCTCATTACATTCCACTGTTCCAGCGCCAATATGGGGTGTGAGCACTACATTCTGTAATTTGAGGATCGGATTCTGTTGATCAATCGGTTCCTTCATATGCACATCTATGCCAGCACCTGCAATCCGTCGCTCTTGTAACGCGTTAATTAAAGCAGTTTCATCTACAACAGGACCTCGAGACGTATTGATCAGGATTGCCGTCTTTTTCATAAGAGCTAATTCTTTCTTCCCAATCAAACCTCGGGTGCTATCGATGAGGGGAATATGGATCGAAACGATATCAGATTGAGCTAACACTTCGTGAAATGGACAAAACGTGATATATGATTCAGCTTCAAGCTCTTTATATCTTATTACGTCATAATAAGAAACCGACATCTCAAAGCCAAAAGCTCGTCTAGCCACCAATGAACCAATGCGACCCATGCCAATAATTCCCAAGGTCTTACCGGAGATGTCAAAGCCGATAAATTTCGTTCTGTCTTCCCTTATTTTCCAGCTTCCTGATTTTATATATGCATCAGCTAGGGCTATGTTTCTTGCGACAGCGAAAATTAAGCCGAACACTAAGTCTGCAACGGTATTTGTAAGTACTGGTGTATTGGTGACATAGATGCCGCGCTCTGTTGCAGCGGTGATATCTATTCTATCAAATCCCACACCAAAACGGGAAACCACTTTTAAATTATGCGCTCGATCAATAACTTCTTTGTCAAATGGAATATTGGATGTGATAATAGCACCATTATATGAGGGAATGATCTTCATAAGCTCTTTTTTGTCAGTGAATTTAGAGGAAGCTACGAGATCTACCTCAGCGATCTTCTGTAATTGGTTTAAAAAGTCTTTATTCACTTGATCTGGATATTCAACTGTAATTAGGACCCGTGGTTTTACTGACTGCATATCAATGCCCCTATTCTATTAAATTCGGCTTTATGTGAATTGTAACTGAGTTAAGGTATTAAATTATTTGTGCGTGCGTTTGAAAACTAGTCCTCTTCACTTTCCAATTGTCGATCAACAGAAAATCAGAGACTTCATTGATTGAATAAGACTTTAATGTAATCTTAAACATTTGTAGTATAGCTAGTTCAGTTAGTGCTGATTAGTTGCTTACGATGGGGAGTACATTTTTGCCACGATCGAAACAGAGCAAACCGAAGACAAGTCCTGATATTTTTGGAGCTGTATCCGCGCCACTACGTTTCCAGATTTTGAAACTGTTGCACACCCAAAATTCCTTGAGTTATAGTGAAATCATGAACCAGTTGGAGTTAAATCCAAGTCGTGATGCGGGAAAGTTTGCGTATCATCTCCGAATGTTACTAAAAAATGGTTTGATCGTCACGGATAAAGTCTCGAAAAAGTATCAGCTTACTACTCTGGGCAACACGTTAGTAGGGTTCTCACAAGAGATTGATGAACATATTTTACGTGAAGAAGGAAAACTGCTCGTCAGGACTTCACGATTAGCACTAGAGGAATTTGATCGCAAGAAGATAGCTCAGGCTTTAAATCGTGAAGCAGGGATACCTTTAGATTTATCTCATAAGCTCGCTGAAGAAACGGAGGAACGACTATTACGGTTAGATTCTCCCTATCTCACTGCTCCATTAATCAGAGAATTCGTTAATGCTTTACTCGTTGAAAAAGGTCTTCAGGAATATCGGCAAAAACACACGCGTCTTGGGCTTCCAGTATATGATATTACCCACTTGTTTGAGAATTCCGGATCATTTGTTAATGTAGAGAGTATTAGGGGTCTAACGGGACAAACTGTCATGCGAGATTACGTCTTCCTGAATGTTTTACCTCATCAAGTGGCTGATGCACATCTCATGGGGCAAATTCATGTGAATCATGCAGATGCTTGGATTATCAAGCCAGAAGAATTTCAGCATGATTTACGAGTGTTTTTTCAGCAAGGATTCCGGATGAATAGCAGTGATTCACAAATTCTGAGTGTGCATTCACCAACAACACTTGAAGCTGCACTCATGATAGTTCAAGCAGTCATCCATTCGTTTCGATTTGAAGTGATTGGGGAACAGGGCCTTAGTCATTTCAATGTGTTCTTAGCTCCATACGCTAAAGGCGTCTTCCTTGAAGAATTGAGACACAAGCTCAAACAATTTGTTTTCAATCTTAGTTATCTATCAAGAAATGGTCCTGGATTTCCCACGGTCTCACTTGGCCTGGACTTTACTATTCCCTCGTATTTAGAGAAAGTAAAGGTTAGTGGTGGTAATGGAAGCCCTGGTGGTTATTATGGTGATTACGCAGAGGAAGCATTGAATATTCTTCGTGTGCTTTTCGAAATCATGTTTGAAGATGATGATCATCGCCCAATTCTTATTCCTCATCTCGCAGTTTACCTTACTCCTGACACATTTCATAATAAAGAGGTCGAGCAAATTCTCTTTCGGGCTCATGAGTTAGCGGCTAAATGGGGGACTCCCTACTTTATTAACTCAAGGGTTCATTGGCAAAACCAAGCAACTTATCTCACTAATGGGAATCGTTTAGCCTCGGATTGGACAAGTGATTGGGAGCTTGATACGCTCAGAACAGGGAGTTTAGGTACAATTGTCATAAATCTTCCGCGATTAGCCCGTGAATTTTCACGAGATGACCGTAAATTTTTAAGTGCGTTAAATCGAGCACTTCAATCCGCTGTCACAGCATTACGAAGAAAGTATCGGGCAATTGATAATAGGTTAAATCAGAGACTACTACCGTTTCTTGCACATCCCATCGCGAAAGAACCTTATTTACGCTTGCCTAACACGCCTTTTCACATCAGCATTGTGGGGTTAAACGAAGCAATCCAGATACAGACAGATACACAATTACATGAGGCACAAACAGCCATTGATTATGGCGCGAAAATTGTTGGACATATGGCACTCCAAGCCAAGAAACTTTCATGGAAATCCGGGTTTCGCATTCACCTCTCCCAAAATTGTAACAGTACCGCAGCACAACGTTTTGCAGAACTAGATGTTAAACGGTTTGGTGACACTGGTGTATATGCACAAGCGCGTGATGATGTCGCACCGTACTATACTAATTCTGTCGCTGTCCCTCTTCACATCGACATCCCCATTGAAGAGCGATTAAGGATTGAAAGCCGTTTCCATCCGTTATTAAGCGGCGGTCACATGGCTTTCATAGAATTAGCTGAACCTGAACGGAGTCCTGAAGCCCTTCTAAAGATGAGTCAGCATATCTGTCAATACGATATTGGAGCTTATGCCTTCACACGAAGTTATGGTTATTGTTTGAACTGTCAACAACCATTTGGCGGATTTTCGAAGAAATGCCCTGAATGTAAAACAGTGAAGAACTATGTCCGCTATACACGATTTACGTCCCATTATTCTCCCATTAAACACTGGCCAACGGCAATGAGATCAACGAGTAATTCTCGTATTAGATATGTCATTTGACCAGATCAGCCAAAACCTACTAAGTGTACGTCATTCAATACATTCTATATAGCCAATTCCATCCTGAATGTATGCTTTAGCTGTTTCACCTAAACGCAATAATTGGAAAGCATCTAATGAGAGCTGGGAAACCATCGGTACCTGTCCATAAACCGCTCCAGAGATGGTGATAAGCTCAGCTCTATGTGTGACAAGCAACTGGGGGGCATAACCTTGCTTTGCAAGACCGTATATTACATTTGATCCAACCGTGCTACCACGGCTTTCAGGAAAGATGAAAATTTTATCTTTAAGCGATTCGCCTTTAATATCGAGGTCACTTCCAACGACAGTTCCTGTTTGTTGATCAATATCGCCTAAAAACGAAATTTTACGCTGTGTGATTAAAATTTCACCATAAATGACGCCCTTCCATTCTTGGATTATTGAGACCTCAAACTTCATGAATAGGGGTCACCGTGTCGGAGTCATTGTCTAAGCTTGACAGTCACCCTTTAACTCGATTAATGAATGGTGTGTAAAGCATTGGAAGAATCTGGTATAAAGCTTTAAAAAGATTGTCAAGTTTTTTTAAGAGAATGTCGTTGAAACATCTCTTCATCGATAAACGCGTGTTCAGTCAATCTTTATTAGCCTTGATGTTTAATGTTGGAGGTCTTGTTTCGGGACGTTTAGCTGTGATTTTTACTCCTGTTTTCACCTCTTCCCCATGGATTCTTGCGCTTTTTCCTCTTGTACTAACCGTGCGCGGAGGTACAAGTGGCATTCTATCAGGCAAGATCGGAACCATGCTCCATACCGGTGAACTCAAACCTCAATTTAGAGGAAATACAGGGGCATTATGGATACTAATCAAGTCCACTTTTATTGTAACTTTTAGCGCTACACTGGGCATGGGGTTTTTAGCTTTCATGATTCAAGTAATTTTTAATCAAGTCAGCTTTCAAACACTACCTATTTTCATTGTTGTACCTGTGTTAACATGTACTTTCAGTGTCTTACTCGCGATTCCACTCACATTATTTGTTGCCATTAAAACTTACCAGTCGGGTATTGATCCAGACATTCTTGTTTATCCTATCATGTCAACAACAAATGACCTAATTGTCTCGGTAATTTATCTTCTCATAGTAACTCTCATTTTAACGAGTAGTAACTTTGTGCTCTTATATGGTGTAATAATCATTTTGCTTGCGCTATTTTCCATGTTTATCGTAATTGAAACGTATCATGACTTGTTATTTTCAAAAACGCTAAAGGAGGGAGTCCTTATTGTTCTGTTATCTAGTGTATTTGGGATCGCGAATGGCGTAATCCTCACAAGTTTTCGAAGAGAAATCGAGAAAATACCGTCAGTTCTAATTTTATATCCAGCATTAATTGCTTCTTTAGGTGATATTGGCTCCATTCTTGGATCAATGGAAACAACAAAATTAGCACTGGGTTACGTTTCTTCTTTTATCCATGTATTTCGAGATGTCTTCGCAGACTTAATTTCAATCGAAGCCGCGGCATTTGTGGTTCATACGATATTTGCCTTCGTTACATTAGGTATTGGATGGTTAAGTCAGATACCCAGTGATCTACTTCAATTGGTTCAGATTGCAGTACTCTCCAATCTGTTCAGTTTTTTCTTTATCTCTTTCGTTGCACTCATTATTGCGACACAAACGTTTCGCTATGGGCTGGATCCCGACAATTTTGTTATTCCCTTCACGTCATCTTTGTCAGACACTATTTCCACTCTGATGTTAATAGCAGTATTATTTTTGATAATTTTTCAGTGACACGCGCGCGTTTTAGGATATATTATATCGATGAAGGATTTTTTGAACAGTTCGGCTGATCGGGATTTCCGCTTTGGTGAATTTGGTTTTTGGTTTTGAAAAGGGGCGAGTGGCATCAAATCCTACTTTACACCCGGAGCCCCCTTTCTGATCTGCAGTCGGATCTAGGCTTGAGACCCGGACGTTAGGAATCACTAAAAGGTCTTGATCTCCGCGAAACCGCGTAGCTAAGGCCCATTCAACTTCTTCCATATTATAGACATCGATGTCTGAGTCGACGACAATTGCATGTTTTATACTTGGGTTTGCTGCGAAAATTGCCATTAGGACATTTTTTCCGTCGCCGTCGTTATATTTGTCAAAGCTGACTACACAATGGAGCCATCCCTTTCCTCCTAAGGTCATATTTACGCTTTTTACAGTGGGATTGATGTTGCGTGTGAAATTGAAGATTCGTGTTTCTTGTGGCATTCCCATTAACAGTATATGTTCTGAACCTGCAGGGAGTAGCGCTTGATATTGATACATATCTTGGCTTAGAATGCCTACGATTTTAATTGGATATTGCGCTCTCTGAATATCAAATGTTGAGGTAAGATCGACAAATGGGCCCTCTGTCACTTCCTTGTCTAAGAGTAGCTTTCCCTCCAAGATTAACTCGGCATTCGATGGTGCATATGCATCAATTTGAGGGCATTCAAGCAGTTTTACCTCACCTTGTAGCAGCGCGTTGGCAACATCCCATTCGCAAATCCCCCATGGTGCTGGAGAGGCAGCGGCGATAAGAAGTGCGGGATGCAATCCAAGCGAAATACTGATATCAAGTGTTTTTTGTCCAGCTTTTTTTGCAAGCTGACAGAGATGATAGAGGTGACGGGGAACAATCCGAATGGCAAGATGGTTATCGTCAAGGACCTGCAGGCGATGGATTGAGGCATTTCGATATTCTCCATCTGGACTTTGAGCATATACGACTCCTGCGGTGATGTAAGGTCCTGGATCACCTTGATAGTGCGTCAGGATAGGAATATGGGAAAGCTGTGGCTTCGCTTTGATTGCTTGTGCTGCTCCGTCATCAACTATTTTTGCTTTCAGAGGGTGATTGATAGCTGCATCGAGACCTGCGTGAAATTGGTGGGATTGCATATTGAGGGCTTGATAAATTCTTTCTCGAGTACCACAAATTCCTCCAACTACGGAGTTGGAATATCCGTGTACTTTGTTAAATCTCACCGCGCTTTCACTTGTTAATGCGCGTAAAAGCGCAGCAACCTCGTATTTTGTTGAGATCGTATCATTAATTTGAAGAAGTTGTTCCGATGCTTCTAACTTTTGGAGGAAATTTCGTAAATCTGACATAAACTTGTCCTTCGCCTGTGTTTTTGTAATCGTCCGTATAATATTAACTGTTATTCAAAAGACGTTTATAGTTATAGCTAGCTTTCCCCGATCATATTTTCTTATTGATTGTTACTAATCGTCTGTTTTGTTGCTGTGTTTATTGCTGTTACCTGTTTTCGAAAAATCGAGAAGTATTGTTAACAAAATCGCGGCTTCTGATACAATTGCGAAGAATATTAATCCAGGGATAAATGAATTTGTCAATTCTTTCGAGATGCCTAAGATGAAGGGACCACTAAATCCTCCAATCTCACCAATTGAAAAATATAACCCTCCGATAATCCCCATTCGGGCTGGACCTACTTCTGGTAAATCCATCAAAGTAACGGTGAGTAGTGGGAGCAATCCACGCATCATAACCCCGGCTAAGGCCATTGCAAGCCATAACGCTGCACCATTGGTTAAGGCAATAGTTGTTATCGACAGTCCAAGACAGAATAAGGTGATAGATATCGCTTTCTTCTTGGAATGTAATTGATATTGAAGTCGAGGTATCAGAAGGCTGCCGAGAATACCAAACAACTTCAGGATCGAGATCATATATCCCGCGTCGTTTGGTTGTATTCCCTTGCCTTCTAAAATCGTTGGAAGCCAATTTGAGAGACCATGCCCCGCTAGAAAAGAGGTGATGCCTATTGAGACTATCAACCAAATGTTTTTGTGTCGAAATAGTGCTCGCATGAGGTCCCAAAGATTATGATGAGGCATTTGATCCGCGAAGCTTGTATTGGGGGTTCGACGACCAAATATAAACCAAATTCCTGCAATTACAAACCCAATCCCGCTGTAAACCAGAAACACGATTTTCCAGTCACCCAACCAGGGCATTAAGGTGTTACTTGTGATGGATAATGCGACCATTCCACCAATCGCGTTCCCTGTGGGGATAATTCCGGATGCCGTTCCCCGTTCCCTTCCCATAAACCACAGCGATGTAAGTTTAGGTAATCCTATTGATATCATAGGGCCTCCAATACCAAACAGAGCGACAAGAAGAAAGAGAGAGACAAAACTATCAGTAAACCATCGAAGTGCAGCAGAGACAGATATTATCAAAACACCGATCACAAGAGATCTGTATGGTCCAATACGGTCAATGATTATTCCTGCAGGTTGAGCAAAGAATATGTAGACAAGTTGCCAGCTTCCAAGAATGACTCCCATCTGAGAATAGGTTAACTGGAGATCATTTATAATTGGAGTGACTACGACCGAGAGCGTTGTGTGGATTAATCCAAATGCAAAATAAATGAGCCAAGAGAGTATGAGTATAATCCAGCGATACGTTTGAGGTGTTCGGGTAAAGGGATTATGTTGTGATGTCAAGGTTTTGTCACAAGGCTGAGGTGGGTCTACGAAGTAGTTTCGGAAACACGAGAAGAATTGCGGTAAATCCGAATACAGCAGACATTAAAATAGGTGTCGTGAAACTTTGAAAACTTGTGACTAACCATGCTACAATGTATCCTCCAAATAATCCGCCCCACGCTTTGGCGGTATACGTGATGCCGTAATTTGTGGTTGAATGCAGGCGTCCAAAATAATCGGCAGTAATGGATGGAAAGAATGTGAAGATGGGACCCCAAAACAGGCCAATCAAGCAAATGATTCCGATAAAAAGGAGTTCAATTGAACCAAGTAGAAGCAATAGGAGTGAACATGTACCTTGCAGAGCAAAAAACAGCGTCATTGTTTTTTCTCGACCAAGTTTATCTGAAATAAAGCCACCGAATAATCTTCCTAAACCATTAAAGATAGGAAATACAATGGTAGCAGTGAGCACAATGTTTTCGGAGAGATTAAATGCTTGTCCCATTGGAGTTAACTGAGACGTAATCATGAGTCCTGTACTAGACGTTACGATAAATGCCGCGTAGATCTGCCACCATTGACGCGATCGAATAATCTCCTGCGGGGTGAAGTCGTGGAGATTTGTGGGAACAGTCTGTGAAGCGACTTTTGGCATCCAGCTTGAGGGGGGGTATCTCGCAACTAACCCGAGTCCGATTAGAACAAGGAGAATGACAATACCCATGTATAGAAAGGCCGCTCGGAAATCGATATTAACTATGATTAATGAGATTACAGGGTTTAAAACCGCTGCACCAAAACCATATCCAAAGGATGTAAATCCATTGGCAAGTCCTCTTCGATCAGGAAACCACTTGCTTGCTAGGCCAACTGAGATAGCATAAATGATTCCGACGCCAACTGCGCCTAGACTATAAGATAAGTAAAGAGAGCTGGAGTCAGTGATAAAAGAGGTCATAATCCAACCGATGCTAGCAATGACTCCTCCAAGAATTGCCAGATAACGGGGGCCTTTCCGATCCGTAATATACCCTGCTATTGGTTGTGTCCATGTCATAATCCATACAAATAGGGTAAAAGTTAATTGAACTGTTGCAAGACTCCAGCCAAACTCATCTCGAAGGGGAGTGACGAAAATTGTCCAAGAATATTGATACAACCCGATAACCATCATAGATATTGTAGCGATTGCTAAAATGATCCATCGGGATTGCAGACGCATGGTTATCACTCGGATATCGCATCGAGATATTCATTTCAATTCGTGATTGTATTTAAATATGTTTCAAAACTGTTGAAAAAGACACGAGAATATGGGTAAATGGAATTAGGAGTGTGAAAACACCTTCTGTAGACGCGATTCCGTTACCAAGCATGAAAATTAGTTTACTTCTCTGCAGTAAGATTCAGGGTTTCTGGAGTGCATAATTCATCAAAGATTTCTTTAAATCTTGAATATGTTGCAAGTAATTCTCGCCCCATCGGTGTTAAGTCAGATCCACCGCCACCCGCTTTTCCACCTTTATACGTATTTAGCACCGGTTCCCCTATGTTTTTCTCTATCTGTTTAATAATTCCCCACGCGTATCGGTATGACATTTTTAGCGTTTTGACTGCAGCACTTAAACTCCCGGATGCTTGAATGGCTTGAAGTAGATCGAACGCGCCTTGTCCCAAGAGATACCCGCCTTCGGTTTCAAGCCAAAATTTATAGCGTGGCTTAAATATCTTCACAGTTACCACAGATTTATCAGTAGTCTAATATGAGTCCTTACTTTTATTCTTCATCCACTTGGCTAACACGCGCTTCACTGGTATGAACAAAGTTTTAAAGCTTAAACCTATTATCATCGACAAATTATAGCTCTAAACTGGTCAAGAGTTAGATTTCCACCACTTAACACCAAACCCACTTTCTTGTCTTTCAACCGTTTTTTCAAAATGAGTGCTGCAGCTGTAGATGCTGCACCTGCACCTTCAACTACTTGATGCGTGGTTTCGAAAAGAAGTAGAATTGCCTCTTTCATTTGATCTTCATTTACTAAAATGAACTCATCTAATCTCCGCCTCATAATCTGCATTGGAAGAGCAAAAGGTACCCGAGTCGCCAAACCCTCAGCGAAGGTATTGGCAGTGTCTGTTTCAATCCATTGTTTTGTTTTCCAAGAACGATAGACTGCAGGAGCCTTCTCAGCCTGGACTCCAATAACCTCAATGTTCGGATTAAAAAACGTGGCCACTAGACAAGCTGCGGATGCGCCACTACCTCCACCAATTGGAACAATAAAAGTATCAAGATCCGGTTTATCTTCCAGCATCTCAAGATAGAGTGATCCAACGCCCGCGATTAAACCCGGTTCATTTCCAGAATTTATATATCGATAATGCTGACGTTTCGCTTCTTCTTCAACCCATGTCTTGGCGTCATTGAAATCGTTTCCGTGAAAAACAACGGTACCTCCTAAACGTTGAATCGCGTCAACTTTCAAAGGATTCGCATTCTTTGGAACAACAATTATTGCGCGTACTCCAAATAAGGAAGCTGCATAAGCGATTGATTGCCCATGGTTTCCAGTTGAAGCTGTGATGACGCCACGTCTTTTTTCCGTATTGGACAATGAGGCCATCAGATTGATTCCCCCTCTAACTTTAAAAGACCCTGTTATTTGCAAATTTTCACACTTAAGATAGGCTTCTACTCCTAGAAGTTGTGAAAGTCTCGTTGCTTTTAGAAAGGGAGTTCTCACAAGGTATTGATTGACGATTTTCTGTGCTTTCTTAAAATCGTCTTCTTGGGGCTCATTCCATTCATTAGGGCATTTCGTCATCATATCAACTTCCTAGTAAAATGCACTTCTCGCGCGCGCGAGTGAGATAGGATCCAACTTCTTAAACATTCATTTATTATTATGCATAATCCTTCATAGATTTGATCTCTCTTGGCTTCAATTCCACAAATATCATCCCTCAATCTTAACTTCCCAACTGAACAGTTTCAAGAAGGAAAAGCGACATTACTAGTTCCAAAACTTACTACCTATTCGACAAAGACCTCTTCTGAATACCTTCCCTCAAAAACCCCTGTCTTCTACAATCCTTTAATGAGTTTTAATCGTGACATCACTGTACTTGTCCTTAATACCTTTCACTTAAATCATCCTGTCCCTCTCCGTATATGTGATCCATTATGTGGATGTGGAGTCCGAGGAATCCGCTTAATTCGCGAAGGACCGCCAACATGCCAAGTGGTTTTCAATGATCATAATTCAGCTGCAATCACCTTAACAGCGCATAATTTGAAAAACAATCATATTCAAACAAATTACACTCTTCATCGTCTTGATGCCAATCGGTTGCTAACTCGCTACTCCTATCCACAACAAAAATTTGATTACATTGATCTCGATCCCTTTGGAGCACCTACTTCCTTCTTGGAATCGAGTTTCCGGGCAATAAAAAAGGGCGGAGTGCTCGGAGTAACCGCAACTGATATGGCGCCCCTCTGTGGAGTGAAGCCAAGTGCTTGTGTACGCAAGTATTTTGCCCAGCCATTACGGACTGAGTATTGCCATGAATTAGCGATAAGAATTGTGATGAATGCTCTCGTATTAACCGCTGCGAGATATGAATTAGGACTCTCTCTCTTATTTAGCCACTATTCCGATCATTATGTACGGGTTTATGTACAGACTTTACGGGGCATCAAACACGCAAATTTCTCTATTAACAATTTAGGCTACATCACTCACTGTTTTCATTGTTTACACCGAAGTGTGGTCAAGGGCTTTAGGGCTTCTCCAGCCACGCACTGTGATCTTTGTCACAAAGACCTTGCAGTTAGTGGCCCTTTATGGGTCGGTCCCTTGGTTGATAAGCGTTTTTGTCAAGATATGCTTACCCACATTCCCACAGCAAGTTCTAGAGAACGCTATCGATTAGTTAAGCTACTCCAAATGACTCAAAGGGAAGCAAATTTTCCACCAACCTACTTTGTGACAGATCGAATCTGTCAAAAAATTGGGGTACCAAGTCAACCAAAACACGAAATTATTAGAAGGTTACTCGATCAAGACTATCGTGCAACACAGACCCATTTTAACGTCAGAGGAATCAAAACCGATGCACCGATTGATGTGGTGAAAAATATCACTCGGATGTTAAACGGATAAGTGCAGGTTACTTTTTCCGTTGAGGGTTAAAACGGAGAGCCACAATGTACACCTCGGCGCTCCGCTTTCGAGTAGCTGCAGTCCGAAACACTCTAACGTATTGAAACCAAGCTTTCACCTGGTCGAGGAAAGATTGAAATAACTCACCGTGAAACGCTTTGAGGACGAGTTTTCCATTTCGCCTAAGAAGTGCCCGTGCGAGGGTTAATGCGGTTCGAGCAAGATCAATTTGACGGGCATGATCCACTTCCCAGATTCCCGAAATATTTGGTGCGAGATCAGATAATACAATATCTGCTAACCGAGGGAGATGGTGCCGAATCTCCGAGCCAGTTAAGTGTGTAATATCCCCGATTAATGTTTTAACATTCGCTGCTGGAAAAGGATCGATAGGTTTACGGTCGATACCAAGCACAAATCCTTGATCGCCAACCAGTGATCGGGCGCCTTGAATCCATCCTCCCGGATATGCTCCGAGATCAACAACAACATCACCGGTTTGAATCACTCGAAATTTCTTCGAGATCTGAAATAACTTATAGATGGCACGACTTCTATAACCAGCTTCTTTAGCTTTACGATAATAAGGGTCTCGCTGTCGATCACGCAGCCATTTTTTCGTCAAAATGCATTCCCAGCTCATGTATTCTGAGAGATATGTTTTAGAAAAAGTCTAGTAACTCTTCTTGGGTTCTAAAATGTTTCGTGATATTTCTTTCAAGGAAAGGGCTCATTCTTGATTCCGGCCAGTAAATGTATACATCCTTCCCGTTACTTCGTGCATATTGCATTTCATTATTTACGCCAGGAGAGTGTATTTCGGGGTCATAATAGTTAACCACGATAAAATCACTTTGATCTATCAACATAAAATCGATGTTTACTGTCTGGTCCATTAGATAGTCATTGGCTTCATAAATCTCCTGAATGGGCACTGTCACCGTTCTCTCGACATCGTCATATCGAAAGGGTATTTCAATCTCTGTTTCCCCTTGCTTTTTTAATGCTGCTGCGGCTGTTTGCCAACTCATATCCCGATTGCCTAAAGGATCAAAAATTACGATTTTATTCCTCAAAGCATCTCGAAATACTTCGACACCTTGAATTTGTTCGGGGGTTGCAAAAGAGATAGGATAACTTAGATAAGCTTTTTTGATCTCGCTTTGAAACGCGATCTGAAACATTGATTCAGGTGGATCATCATAAAATAAATGAAAAAATTCCTTATTTTGAATTTCTGCAAAAGTACGGGTTAAAACTGCCTCTTCATCCCGCCATATAAGTAGTTCAAGTAAACTATGTTTGCCTTTCCATCCTTTCTGAAGTTCGAGTCGACCTTTGATGGAGTAGATGGTATCCATGACGTTGAAATAGATGTCGGGCTTGAGTTTGGATAGATAGGAATAATCAAATCCATCAAAAATGAACTTTTTCCATCGAAAACACGCATGGGTATCAATGATAGTGTGCTCAGCATCGTCAATCGTTCGAAGAATGTCTTCAAAAACCGACCACCGCAACGATCGTAAAGTGAAGGCGGGAAGATCCAAGATTTTTCCTTCGCTGATGGGGTAGCCTCCTTCTTCAGCTTTTTCATACATCATCTGCCCGACATTTTTTATCTGAATGTCGAACCCCTTATTCTGAGCTAAATCCACCATGTTGACGATTGCTTGTCGTCTTCCGCTTCCACTAATTCCAGTGCAGACGATAATCAAGACTCTCACAGTCCATAAGACATCTTATATCTATAAGCTTTATTTAAGACGTTATCATGTGCAGCTACTTTGAGCGCCATTAACATATCTATGTCTATAAATTCTATATAATAGTGACAGATTTATTCTTTGGTCGATTCAGAAGGCGATACTCGAGAATGAGCAAAAACATCTTATATATTATGCAGCGGGATAATCGATCGCAAGAAGCTATGCGTATTCTCACCACGTCCAACATCCAATTTACCCCTATCACGGTTGGGTTAAATGGCATGGGCAAATTTATGTGGAGAGACACCCGTTCTCGGGATGTGCCCCTGCTGTTAACAGCATCAAATATCTATCGAGGATTAGAAGAAATCTCCCAATTCGTTGATAATAAATCCTGATACCTAGCTAGTCACGTTTCAAAACTAGCCTTTCCTTTGTGACGTCTACTTCAACAATATGACAATTCATTAATTCTTTTGTTTGACCCAAAATATCTTTCATTAACAGTTTCCCATTACCAACTCGACAAAAAATAGCATCTTCAAACACTTGGGTTTCATCAAGATACACACTAAATTCACACACGAAGCTTATCTCCGATAAAAAAAGAAGGATGAGATGCTTTATCTCTTTATCCTTTTTAAAGCATCGCTAAGATCTTCGAGACCTAATCGCCTCAACTCAGCTTTTCGGGGTATTCCTCGTTTCCCCCAGCCAATTTTTTGATAGTACTCCGCTTTCATCTCTTCAACAGTGGATCTTTCAGTGGATTGTCCAGCTTTTGGTCCAGTGGGCAGAGGCTCGTAAAATCTCGGGGGAATGTCGTCATCCATCTTTGGGCTCCAATACGCATCAGGACCACCCAGAAGTAGGGCTACACGTTGCATGTGTATTATTCGGCGTCCTAACCGGTTATACCATTGAAAGGGTGTGACCCGCCACCCAGTTACCGCCTCTAGAAAATCTAAAACTACTTTAATAGGAGAGTTCATTGCATTGAACCAACAGAATACCCCGGAATCATAAAGCGTCACTGTCAATTCGCTGAACGGGCTATCAATAGGCAATTGTGATGTTGAGGTGTGATCGCCTCCCTGAACATTAGTGACATATGCGACTGGCGTGGAGAAATCTAATCCGCTCCGGGTGCCATGAGCTCCTATAGCAATTCCTTTTACATGAATCGCGTAAGGCATGACATCGACGCCCTTCATATCCGAGATTTTTAGTGCTGCGCGATAGGTGCCCTCCGCTAGGACATCTCCAATCCCTTTACGGTCAGCTATCATCTGAGCTAACGATGCAAATGCTTTTGTGTCACCCCATTTTAGATCAAGACCACCAAGATCTTGTGACGTCAGGATTCCTCGTTGATAGAGCTCCCCTGCAAAACCTAAGATATTTCCGCCTTGAATACCGCAAAATCCCAGATCCTCGATGACATCTGTTAGATACACATTGTCCTCAGGGGTAAAAATGCCTAGATTTGTGCCAAGGTACGCTTGCAACTCATAATCGGGGTTATCGCCGATTGCCCCTTTATAGGGGCCTGTTTTCACGAAAGCTACTTTCAAACAGGTAGTTGGACATCCAAAATCACCCCAATATCGTTTCACCCAGACCTTATTCTCGAATTTGTCGACTCCAAAACTTTGCTCATCATGCCACTCCTCTTGCCAATTCTTGACAGGCTCTGAGCTTTGGTCGTGACCAACAGTATATCCTGCTGCACCGGTTCCCCAACGTCGAAAACTATCATTGGCATAACAGGCTTTACTGATTTTATCAATGAGAGTTCGGACTTTAGTCATATCTGCAGCTTGAGGAAGTGGACCAGTACCGTTTGCTAGTACGGCTTTCAGGTTCTTTGACCCCATCACTGCACCATAACCCCCATATCCTGCGCCATGTGTCCATTTTGCCAATACTGCAGTGGGAATAACCTCATTTTCCGCTGCAGGACCGATATACAACATAGCTGGTTCTTTCCACTCACCATATAATGGTGATTGCTTCTCCAGCTCCGATCTGATTTCTCTAGTTAATGTCCGCATTGTGTCCACCCGTTTGTTTCCCCAAATGTGACGTGCATCTCTTATCTGCGCGTTTCCATCTTTCACGTAGATCGAGACTGGGTTTCTCGCTTTACCTGTGACGATTATACCATCATAACCAGCACATCGAAGCTCGACAGGGAACTCTCCTGCTACAGTTGATCCTACAATACCGTTGCTCTGTGGTGATTTTCCAGTAACACAGGTTCGTCCCCCTGGAAAATATCCGGTTAATGGACCAGCTAAAAAGAGGAGGATGTTTTCAGGACCCAACGGGTCGATGGTTTCCCATCTATCACCTAATCGATCCCAGAGAATTTTCGTGCCTAAACCTCTTCCTCCGATGAATTGCCGTAACACCGTTTCATCAAAAGTAGTATCTTTGATAGTTTCTGATGTCAGATTGACTTCTAAAAATTTTCCAGCATAACCAAACATATTAGACCAGCTCCTTACCATATTCTCCATATAGATTTTCGGCCAAGTCTTCCGTGATTTCTTGAGGACGTCTAGCATAGAGTTTGTATGATCCAGAAGGTGGTTTTGGAACGACCCAGAGGACATTCCATCTTCCTTCTTCACAGACTTTTGTGCATTGCGGGTCTCCTCCACAGAGATCGCAGATGATTGCATATTTCTCTGTAGGATGAATGTGGGGAATCCTGCCTGGGCATGCTTGAATGCATTGTCCACAGGCCGTACATTGCTCTTTATCGACTATGACAGCGCCAGTTTCATCACTCACTGATAATGCGTCAAAGGAGCAAGATTCGACACAAGGATAGTCTTCACACTGGGCACAAAAATGAGGAAATTCGATCGTCGGCGTTAGCATAAATACTCGAATTCTTGAGGCTTCAGGCCAGATCTGCCCTTCATGGGTTATCGAACACTCGATTTCGCATTTTCTGCAACCGCTGCATTTGATTAAGTCTCGTGCTATCCATATTTTAGCGCTCATAAATTCATCAAAAATGTATTTATTTTAATGTAAATTTAAGGTTTATCCACTCAAATGATGACACGCGCGAATGCGCGACACCTATCACATTCTCAATCATGCGATCCGCTTGAAGCTCTATGCTACCTATTGACGATAGGATCTATGTTTCTCCTCTCATCATACATTTACTCTAATGCTCCAAGAACAAGACTCAGGAGCCCCATTCGAGTAACTAATCCATACCAAGTTTCTTTAAAATAACGCGCATATGGCGTGTAATCTACTTCCAAAGTCACTTCATCGACACGTGGTAACGGATGTAAAAGAATCATATTGTTTTTAGCAGGACGCAGTGTCTCAGGACTGATCCGATATATGCCCTTGACTTTTTCATACTCTTCGGGATCGGGAAACCGTTCTTTTTGTATTCGAGTTACATATAACACATCGACTTGAGAGATAATGTCTTCCACATTATCTCTTTCAACTACCTTCACCTGACCCGAAATATCATCAATGATCTCATGTCGCATACGTAATGAGTCAGGCGAGACCATATAGAGGGTAGTATCATACATCGCTAAAAGATATGCTAAAGAATGGACGGTACGTCCATATCTGAGATCACCAAGTAATCCAACGTGTAATCCATCAATAGCACCCAATTCTCGTTTCATTGTATATACATCTAGTAATGCTTGGGTGGGGTGTTCACCGCTTCCCGACCCACCATTTATGATGGGAACAACTGCTACTTCAGAGGCAAGGCGTGCTGCGCCCTCCAAAGGATGCCGTAAGACAATAGTATCTGCGTAGTTTTCCATAACTCTGACGGTGTCAATCAGGCTTTCGCCTTTTTGGACCGAGCTCACTTGTGACTCAGGGATACTAATATACTGTCCTCCCAGTTTTAAGATCGCTGATTCAAAGCTCAATCGGGTCCGTGTGCTGGGTTCAAAAAAGATGTTTGCTAAAACTTTGCCATCCAACATTTTAGCGCCGCCTTTAGCCAGAGGCTCCATTAGTCTCGCAGTGGCTAAAATATGTTCGACTTCATTCCGAGTAAAATCTCGAATAGAGACAATATCGCGATCCTTTAAACTCAACATCCTTCCCCTAATCTACTTATATTTGATATTCGACTCCATCATCTTTAAGAAGTCTTCATTAAAATATATGTTTACATTCGCGCTGATAAATAGGATGGTGAGAGCATGGAGGAAGAACTTCGAGTAAAGAAGATCCGAGAGGGCACAGTCATTGACCATATCGCAGCTGGAAATGCATTAGCAGTTCTCAAAATCCTAGGCTTAACAGGATCTGGTGATAACGTGGTCAGCATTGTCATGAATGTGCCCAGTAAAAAATTAACCTATAAAGATATTGTAAAGATTGAAGGTCGAGAGCTCAATCCCTCAGAAGTTGATAAGATATCTTTGATCGCCCCACAAGCTTCAATCAATATTATCCGTAATTATGCGGTTGTTGACAAGCAAAACACAAAGATGCCATCAGTGATTCGGGGAATCGTCCAATGTGCCAATCTCTCATGTATTTCAAATAGCAATGAACCCATGTCCCCTCTCTTTATCATCGAAAAGGAAGAACCTTTGAAATTACGCTGTCATTACTGCAATCGCGTAATGAATAAAACTGATATCATTGATCAGTTTTAGTTTTGTGCTGACTAACGAGCAGCTCAAGGATGTCTGATTATCTTGGCTCGAATTTATTAAAAAAAAGAGGTTCAAACCGCGATAAATAATTGCCAAGAACAAGAACTTCATAAAAAAACTGAAAGAACGAAAAACGTCATTGACTAGTGAAATTCACATGAATAAACGATTTGGTCAGCGAAATACGAAAGACATGGTATTGATGATGGTCTTTGTCTTTGTGATGCTGTTGGTATTAATTCTTGTTGATGTTTTACTCGATCCTACCGATATCCCAATTCTTTGATCTAATCTACATCTTGGCATTATGTGGCATATCAACACTAAATTAACCAGATTTCTTCATCAGCAAGTTATGAGACTATTCACGTGTGTGTTTTATCGCTGGCTAAGATTTAAAATTGCTTGAGCTAAATCGCCTTTTGTTTCAACTAATGCTTTCTTTGCTGCAGCTAAACTAACATTTGCTTGTTGAGATACTAGATGGATGTCCTCTTCAGGAATAATTAACTGTTTGACGGGTTGAGGAGTCACGGCTTCCCGTTCCGACACGGAACCTCCCATAACTTGATAAATTCTTTGACCATGCATATGGGTTATATTAACCTCAGGATTATCAATAATCACTTCTTTTTTTGGTGTACGTATGATCACTTGCTGAACATTATCCAGTTCTTCAATGCGCATTCCCATCTGACTCATAAGTCGCTTTGCTTGGCGTGGGCTCATCTTTCGCATATTGTTTACGCCTCGTCGACACCTTGTCTTACTTTGACGGCGATCCCTCTTTTAAATGCTAAGATTTCCGGACCGGATAGAGTGGCTTTACCAACAGCCAGAAGGATATCATCTCGATTTGTGACGAGGACTTCATCACCCGCACGTATTCTTTCATCAGCATAAATCACATGCTTTGCGAAAACTGTTTTCCCTTTCTTTACGAAAGCCTCAATGTCGCTCTGAACAATGATTTTATGAACTTGACGTGGTAGGCTATGGAGACGTTTCGCCCCATGAATGGTTAACGAAAATAATCCATCAGTGGGCTTAAGTGTCGCTAATAATCTGTTGTTATGATAGATATGCCTGATTCGTCCTGTTCGTTTTGAAAATTGAAGTTCAACATCATTAGGAAACAGTTTGTCGCCGACTGATGTTTCAAATTGATAATTCGCAATATTACGAATCTTTAAGAGATGTCTTTTTCGCTGTTGCTCTGACATCGCATAGATTAGAAACCTTCAAGTATTAAGTCTTATTTATTATTCCACAGAGTTCTATCTAAAGGTCTTCTAAGATGGAATGCGAAGTCTGTGGTAAAGCTATTTATGGCCGTGCTGAGAAAGTCAGTCTTGATGGAGCCCGACTTTATGTATGTTCGAGTTGTGCTCACTTTACTCCATCTCATCGAACATATGAAACCACGCCCCAACCCATCCAACCAGCTACGCGCGCGCCCCGGAAACCTCGGCCAAGTACTCCGCGACCGCCTCGTCAAGAACTGATTCCAGACAATCGCGCACTTGTCTCAAATTATGGTAAACGTATTCGGAAAGCACGAGAACAACAAGGATACACTCACAAAGAACTCAGTCGTAAAATTGGTGAACGAATCTCCCTTCTTCAAAAAGTCGAAACCGAAAAAATGGTACCCGACCGCTTGTTAATCACTAAACTTGAACACACACTAAAGATCCGTCTTCAGGAAGTCGCAACAATGCAGCCAGGCGAGGTTCCTCGAAAAAAGCTAACTGATCTAACCCTCGGCGACATCGCCGTCCTAGAAAAAAGCAAAGAGCAATAATTGAGGAGGAATCAGGATAGTCCGGGCGATCCTTGTCCAAAGACGTAAATATTATGAACAGTCGAATCTGGATGAATTAACAAATTTAGCGATCGCAGCGGGATATTCCGTTGTTGGCTACCTTGAACAGATGAGAAGACCTGACGCGACTTTTCAGATCGGGCGAGGAAAAGCAGAAGAACTCGCCGATATGGTCAAAAAACTCTCTGCTGAAAAAGTGATTTTTGAGAACGAGCTCCATGCTCGACAAACCTATAATTTAGCAAATATCACAAATGTCGAGATTATCGATCGGTTTCAATTAATCCTTGAAATCTTTGCGAAACGTGCATCAACAAAGGAAGCTCAACTCCAAATCCAACTCGCGCGACTCCATCGTCAGCTCCCCCGAGCAAAAGAATCAGTCAGGTTAGCTCGATTAGGAGAACGACCCGGTTTTATGGGATTAGGACAATATGAAGTCGATATCTATTTTGATGATATTCGTCGACAAATTGCGAGCAAAAAGAATGAATTAATTAAAGTCCAGGACCATCGACGCTTACATAGGAATCGGCGATCAGCAGCGGGCTTTCCCATTATCTCCTTAGCCGGATACACTGATGCAGGGAAAACGACGCTCTTCAATGCACTCACAGGCGAATCCAAGTTGGTGGAATCCACTCTTTTTACCACACTTACAACAACAACGCGCGCAATCAACCTCGAAGGAGGGCGTGCTTTACTTACCGACACTGTAGGTTTTA
>CAJIBO010000137.1_pt1 | contig 27575 bp, 23 predicted proteins | sample 9199371 | NCBI WGS metagenome assembly CAJIBO01 (sample SAMEA7708307, study PRJEB35096) | sediment metagenome | biome: marine neritic benthic zone biome [ENVO:01000025]; feature: sediment [ENVO:00002007]; material: shallow marine sediment [ENVO:03000034] sea grass bed [ENVO_01000059] ... | reverse complement strand
GTCACATCAACGGCAATATCGACAATTCTCTTCTTATCTTTCATTTGGATATATGGAAATTCTCCAGTGCTACCCCAGAAGACCAATCCATGGACACCATGATTTATTACAAAGTCAATCGATTGCTTCATTGCAGTTTTGTCAACCTGACCGTCTTTCGTGAACGGATTTAGCATAATGGTAAAAACACCTTCCCATTTTTTCATATCAATCAACAACCAAAACATATTGTAACAGAATTGAATATAAAATTAATCATAAATTGCTGACTTCCAAGTTGTTAAACACGTAGTTATGGTGGACCGAGCGGGATTTGAACCCGCGACCCCTCGGCTGCAAACCGAGTGTTCATACCACTGAACTATCGGCCCTATAAATGCACGTACGAATGGTATTTACATTAAAAAAAGAAAGAATTTAACGGGAATTATATGCCTAAGGATGCTGTCCATCGGATAATATCTCGTACCGACCTGTCAACATAATCTTGAAAATGTTGCGAGATTCCTTTTGATGTTATAATTCCATAGATTATATTATCTTTAATTGCTACCAGTTTTCGTACGTTGTTTTCACTCATTATCTGGGCAGCTTTTGATAAATCTTCATCAGGATCAATAGTCACTAGAGGTGATGACATTACATCAATGACCTTCGTCTTTTTTGGATTCAGTTCTTTCGATAACACTTTATTTATGATGTCTCGCTCAGTTAAGATTCCTTGTGGCTTACCTTTCTTTAAGATTATGACGTATCCTTCATATTTTTCGTCTTCTGCCATGATCTTTGCGGCTTCCGCGACTGTAGTATCAACATCAACTGTATGAACTTCTCTTGTCATAAAATCTTTGACTTGGTAAGACACGTTTATACCCTCTTTATGATCACACATTTAGTAATTTGTATATGAAGATAAACTTCCCTGTATATATTTCTGACTTAGCTACCTAACTTAAAACAAATCTAAGGAAAACAACTTCTATGTTAGGCTTTAAACCAATTGAAAATTAAGTATTGGATCTCATTTGTTTGAAGATTTGGGATTGCAATGATGAATTTTTTCCGGACTGATGTAGCTAATCTTCCCGCTCGAACAAGATCTGTCGAGGTTATGTCATCTTTATTATGTTTAACTGAAACCAGATACGGTGAGTGATCTATCCCTGGGCCTCTCTCATAAATTGCAAATTCACTACCAAATTTAATTCCAGGTAGAACTACAAATCCTTTATTCCGTAAATGGCGATATACTCGATAATGTAATTGAAAATTGTCATAAACCTTTTCAGCGTATTGTTGAAGCCTTGTGACTCCAATCCTTGTTCTTTTTTCTCCCGAAATGATTTTTATAACTTTTTTTTCTAGTAAATAGAGACTTTCAATTGGACCTAATATTAATGGTGTATTAAAATCATATGTTTTGGGTTTTGAAATTCCAATAGGTTTACCATAAAACCCCCGCTTAAATACTTCTGAAGCTTCTTTCGGATTCCAAATGACTACTCGGTCTCCGATTAACTCGGCCTCAACTCGTTTCGTTTGAGTACTCATTTCATGCGTTAACCTCTAAACTCCAAGGGCTAATATTCTAGTAGAATCTATTGCATCTTCCGCTTTATCTGCAATGTCTTCTCAGAATTGGGAGAGATCGCGTAAAATGAGGGTAGTACTGAGTTCAAGCTCCGCATCAATAATATTGATCTCGGTTTCACGAAAAATTTCATCAACTGCGTATTCAGCTATTTCAACACTTCTCGACATTTCGATTGCCTTAGCCCGACTATATTTAAGAGCTAAGATTGTCTCCCTTAAATTTGAAACGGTTTTTAAAACATTTTTACATAAATTCATTAGATCTTCGTGGAGATTTGTGATTTTCATTTTCTTTTTTACCATGTAAAGTATCCTATACGCTGCACCTTCACTATAGTCCGAGATCTCATTTATTTGGATGGCAAGTCTAAGAAAATCTTCTCTATTCATTAAGAGCATACCTGTTTCAGCTAATTCTTTGAGAAGAATCTGTTTATGCTCAGTAGCTTCATCTTTAAGCTTCTTAATTTGGTACAGATGGTTCTCCATTGTCGCCAAATCGGTACCATTCAAGAAATCATCCATCATTCGCGTGAGTTCGCGAACACTTTCAAGCACCTTTCTGATGTGATCTTGACCGATATTGAGTACGGTTCTTCTTATCTGATCTTCAGTTTCTCTAGGGAATGCCAACCAAGTCGCCCCGATTTAATAATTCTTTTCTAAGATCATTATCAAGGAATAGCTTAAAAAAGGTAATGGATCCAGAAAAGACGCGCGCATTTGTTATTCAAATCGAAGTCGATGATCTTCTTTCACAGTATTTAATACCATATTTGTGACTGTTCGCTGAACATGGGGCATTTTAAGTATTGTTTTGATAAAGTTGTTTAATGAAGACTGACTCTTGAACTTCGCTAAGACAGCAACATCAAATTCTCCGGTGATATCATACACCGCAACCACCTCTTTTATAGAAGCGAGGTTCTCTTCAACGTTGACGATGTGTTCACCTTCAACTTGGATTAATATCAAAACAGTAAAAACATAACCCACTTTCACATGATCAAGTAACGGGATATAGCCCTGGATAACTTGACGCTCTGTCATTTTCCTGATTCTATTATATACCGTGCCTGTTGAGACACCTATTAGTTCAGCTATAACTCGTGAGCTCTGACGAGCATCTTTACTCAATTCTGCAAGGATTCGAAGATCCAATTCATCTATTGTATTATAACGATGTTCATGTGCCAAGTTTTTTCACGTCTTTACATAAAAAATGTGTCAAGTTTCGAAATTCCTAAAATTTCTTGAAATTCTAATCCAAGTGTGTCGAATACTTGCTCAAATGTAGACTCCAAGTATTCAATATATTTCTTAGTATCGATATCGCGGATGGTGGCGAGTTGAATCGGTTTCACTCCCAGCTCATTCGAGGTTTTTATAAAAAAGATGATATCGCCAGCCTTAATTTCATATCCCGCTTTCTCAAGCAATGTTGCAGCCTTGACGTGTTGAGGCGTGGTTTTAATATATCGATGTAAGGGTTTGCTTAACATCACTTTCAAAGCCAAATCATTTAATGGATATTGTTTCTTTTTCAGATTTTGATAGCAGGTTTTCACGATCTCTTTAACGTCAACTTTTGCTTTTTCAAAATCTTTTGGAGATTGTACTTGACTTAATACCTCCACCATATCCATAAATGCTTTCTGTAAGAATGCTGGTATGTGTCGTTTTTTTCCGGTAAGTCCTTTTATATCGACTTTTCCGTCTGTGTGTACTCCAAAATAATTCTTTTTTAAGTGTGAAAAAGCAGCATAACGATATATCTTATCGATTTCTAACTCCATCCCCAGCTGGCTTTCTGACCATTGCACCAGTTCACTGATTTGCTGAGTGGTTGGGGCTTTTAAGAATACGCTATCCGTATCGCCATATAATACTTCAATTCCAATGGCCTCCGCTTTTTTTACGGTCTCTGTGATTGCATATCGACCAATGGCAGTGACTGCCTCAGCAAGGGGGGGACAATACAAATTGAAACTCTCAGCTCCCATAACTCCATATGATGCATTAAGGAGGACTTTGAGGGTTAATTGAATTACATTGTAGAGATTACGAAGTGAGGCATCAAGATTTTGTTTCTTTGCTAATTGTTTATATAATTTAACTCGAACATCGCGTAGTGATCCAATAATAAGGCTCGCAAGTCCTTTACGTTCTTTGCATATCCAATGTGGGAGTGTAGGGATAGTATTACTACGACATGTATCGTGCGAACAGAGAACTGTTTCATAAGATAAATTATAGACTTTGATGACGCTGGGATATAATGATGCAAAATCAAGGACAGCTACATTGAAGTGGACGCCTGGTTTGGGATCAACTACAATACCTCCTTTGAATTTCTTACCCTTTATTGTCGCTGCGGAGGTGGCCTCGCCTTTAGCCTCCAGAATATTCTGCGAATTCGGAATAAGATAATTCAGCCGTCGGTGTTCCTTATACATCAGGTTCCGTATCCATGAAGAAACGCCTTGCCGAGTTAAATCTTCCATCGGCATGGATGTTATTCTCATCATGATTTGAATTAGTTTCATTACTAATTCGTCATCGAAAGCGGTTAATCGTAACGTAACTTCTGCATCCTGCAGACAATACGCAATGAGTTCAGAGTATGAAAGGTCAGAGATGGGTGTCTCAAGCTTGATTTTACCTTCGCCTAATAGCGCATTGCTCACACTATCTAAAGTTAGAGCGGAGTATTTTTGACTGAACGCATAGATTTGGATGGAACGATTAAAGAAAAATCGATACAGATCAACGTGAATTCCGTGAGATAGACGCGTTGATCGTTCTTGAAGAATGATGGGAATGTTTTGGCGTGGAATACCCAGTCTTATTGCCCTGTTATAGATATACCGTAGATCGAAATCATCGCCATTAAAGGTCAAGATGACCGGATATTCGTCAAGTATTTGTAGTATTGCGTGAATCAGTTCTTCTTCTCTTTGGAAATACGTTACCTGAACCGTTTCTGAACCCGCTACTGTGCTTTGCTCTTCTTCTTTCCGAAGCAGTACGTAAACGCACCTGATACCATCTGAGTCGACAATCGATGCAGCAATAATTCGATCACGGGCTTCATTTGGATCAGGGAAACGTGTAGAAACCGCCGAATACACTTCGATGTCTACTGCAGCTCTTCGTATACTGGGGAGAGGGCATTGAAACAACTGAATCCAGCGATCGATATAACCCCTAAACTCAACAGCCTCTTCATCGAATATCTCATGAACATTAATCTGATCGGTATGATCTAAACATTCACGTAACATGAGTTGATTATCACGCAAGTGATAAGGCATGCCCATTTGAAGATCCCGATCATAAATGAAACAGTTGTAATAGCGAATTCGAGCCTCCCAGGCTTCAGATAACCTCTCACGAATACTATTGACTGATCCTCCTATACTCCGAGGGTCTTTCGCCACGATTTTCGTCATCGTTCTCATAGTATCGGCAAGTGCATCGAATTTCTGAACTGATTCGAAATGATCGAAGCCAGGATGATCCGTGATCTCGCGAACGGATTCAAGTTGGGAGACAGGCAATGTGGATAAACAATAAGGTAAATGGTTCGTGGTATCGTACCAGAAACTTATCTGTCGTGAGTCCGGTTGATATAATTTTACACCTGCTTTTCGTTGGTCTCCGTTATAAAACACAGAAAGTGCATAGCCATATGGGGCGTGTAGTGTCGGTTCCTCGGCTCGCTCGAGGTTAGCCGATGTGTTTTGCTTTACGCGCGCGCGCGTAGATCGTTGCAACGAGTTAGGTGTTTGCGAGGGAGGCTCTGTGGCGCGACGTTCATAATTCGGAATAAAATCTTCTAAGGTCCGAGCTTTCAACATGAATCATTATTACAGATAAAAAAAAGTGATAAAAAGCTATCCTTAAGTACGATTTCCAAAATATCGATACCTATCAACCATCCATTGTGAAGGAAACACCATGAAAATAGATATGCGACTGCTAATTCTTGGGCTCTACATTGTAACGACAGGTCTAGACTTACTAGTCTTTCTTCTGGACCCACGTGCATTTCATCTCGTATTATTAGGTGGCATTTCTGGAATCTGTGCAATTAGTATTGCATACCGTAAACCGTGGCGTTTCTGGCTCCTGAATGCTAGTGCGCCTTTTCATTTTCTGATCGGTGGCGCAACTCTCTTCTCGGCTTTGCAATTCTATGGCTTGGCTTTGGATCCGCTGACTCTACTAGTCTATCTCGGGCTTGGAGGATACTCGCTCCTCTTCCTATACCTAAACTTTTTTCTCTTGACGAATCGAAAAAACATAAATCTAAGCCTCTAAGAGTAAAAAGCTAATCTCTTCACACTAAGCCACAAACAAGTTGCTTAAAATGAATGCTAAAGATCATAAAAACGCTATCTCAGCTATCTCCGCGCGTGAGATTCTCGATTCCCGAGGTCTTCCAACAGTCGAAGTTGATGTCTGGACAGAAGGTGGACACGGGATTGCGAGCGTTCCTGCTGGAGCGTCCACTGGAATCCATGAAGCCCTTGAATTACGTGATGGAGATCTCACACGATACCAAGGAAAGGGTGTACTTACTGCCATTTATAATATCAATCAATCGATAGCGCCCCAACTTAAGGGGAAACCAGTTTCTGATCAACGTTCCATTGATGAATTCCTCTGTAAGCTTGATGGAACTGAAAATAAGAACAAACTTGGAGCCAACGCTATTCTAGGAGTCTCCTTAGCTGTTGCGAAAGCCGCTGCGAATACTGTTAATCAACCCTTGTACCAATATCTGGGTGGTGAGCATGCTCAAATTCTCCCTGTTCCTATGATGAATGTAATTAATGGGGGTCTACATGCTGGCAACCAATTAAACATCCAAGAATTCATGATCTTGCCTATTCTAGATATTACCTTCTCTGAGGCATTACGCGTAGGTGTAGCTGTTTATCACGAAATACGAGCAATCTTACACAAGCGCTATGGTCCCCAAGCTGTCAATATTGGAGATGAGGGCGGGTACGCACCACCACTAACGAAGACACATGAGGCGTTAGATATTCTTCTCCTCGCCATTCACCAGGCCGGATATGCACCTGGTCGCGATGTTTTTATTGGCCTTGATGCAGCAGCGAGTAGCTTCTACAACCCCAAAAACGCTGTATATTCACTCGACCAGCAATTCTATGATGCATCTTCACTTCTTGATTATTATCTAGATTTAGTGAAAACTTATCCGATTTTCTCCCTTGAAGATCCTTTTCAAGAAGAAGACTATCAGAGTCATGCCGCCCTTACTCATCGAATTGGTGGAAAAGTGCAGCTGGTTGGCGACGATTTATTTGTGACAAATATCTCACGACTCAAAACAGGAATTGACCATCAGGCATGTAATGCCTTATTACTTAAAGTGAACCAGATTGGAAGCCTAACCGAGGCCCTTGATGCTGCTCACTATGCGCAAACGCAAAATTACAATGTCATAGTCAGTCATCGATCTGGTGAAACGATCGATGACTACATTGCAGATATCGCAGTGGCTTTAAATTGTGGTCAAATCAAAACCGGCGCACCAGCGAGAGGAGAACGTGTTGCTAAGTACAATCGTCTTTTAAAAATTGAAGCACAACTCGGTGATCAGGCAAAATATGCGGGAAAATCCATCTTACAGCATAAATAACGCGTTATATGGTAGAAGAGGAAGTTTTAAATCCAAAGATAGCTCTTTGTAACATGTCCATGTCTGCCACTATCATCGGGTTCGTTATCCTCATTGGAATAATTGTCGCCATCATTTTATCTATCCGAATCAAACCTAACCAATCATTAACCTGCCCCCACTGCCAAATTGAATTTAGCTCCGATCTTTTTCTTTTTCAAGAGAATGCCCTCGTTCAATGCCCATTTTGTCATAAATGGATGGCTGCTTCAAAAATCCAAGAAAAATATCACGCCAAGAAAATCTTTTCTTGGTAACGCCAGATCGATTCAACGTGGGTAAGCAATTTGAATCTCATGACTTCCAAAAACGGCGGGTTCTAATGAATAATAATTTGGCTTCTAGTAAATCATTGAAAAACTCTTCATCAGTATAATGCATTTTTGCCAACAGACGTGCTGCAGTTTGTGGCCCAATACCATGAACCTGAAGTGCGATGACGCCTTTCTTACCATAGGAAAGGACGATGTCAGCATGTCGGCGAATATTCACTAATATACGTTGTTCATCCTCTGTTAATTGGAACTGATCGACTCGTTTTTTCACGACTTTTTTAACATGTTCATTCGAATACTTTAAGGGCGCTAAGAGACCAGACCCGCAACGTCCGCACTTTGGGTGGGTAGGAATTGTGGAAATTTTTTGTTCTTGGCTCCAATCTCCACAATTCACGCAAAAAAGTTCAATGGTTGAATATTTAATGGCTGTTTCCATACGATGCATAGATTCTTCCTGTATTGACTCAGGAGCTATCATATCTGGGATAGCAGCAAATTTATTCAGGATCCGATAGGCAGGCAGTGTTGGATGTTCTACAGAGTTTAAGGTTTCAATATGTATTGTTTGATTCTGTATGTTATTGATAATCGTTTGAACAGCTGAGATATCAAATTTCGCCCTTTTAAATTCGCTGATAGTTTCTGTATAGATGGGGGTTTTTCTAAATCTGTAGGGTAAATCCAGGAGTTTTTCACTACTTAAAAACGCGCCTCGAGGAAGAGCGCCAAATCGTTGTGCAATAAATTTCATGTGGTATGCGAAGGGATGTGCGTCAGCTAAATAATGGTTAGTTAGTTCTTCAATTTGATCTACACGTATGCTATAAAAAAACTCCTTGATCGAGTCGAGTGTTTTGTTACTAACAGAAGATGAGAACTCGATCAGCAATCGATAGCCATCACCCCACCATCCCCGAAGAGAACCTTCTTGCGAGTAAACCTGTTCCAGAAGGCAACCAATGGTTCGATTTGCACCGTCACCGAAACAACTATGAATAATGAGATAATTTCGATAGCCTTCAAGTAAGATCAGTGAATCGCTTGGAACATGAGGGGTATCATGAAGATGATGCATGATCTCTTCAGCGATGGTTCTAACTGTATATCTTTCTAATGGATATCGCCGAACGAGAGCATCGATAACCTGGCGCTTATTTTGTTGCGTTGAAATGAGTGTCGATATCTCTCTCCGATATTCTCCAACTTTTCGAGCTATATCAAAGGGAAGGGGTAGAAGCTCCCCATCCCATCCGGGTATCGCAGCTAATGGGTCATCTGCTGGCGTCACATAAACTTGTTGATCTGACAGATTCATAATTTTCCATACAAATCCTCGACAAATGAAGTTCATTCCCACACGTGCTTTTGTGAGCACAAATTCCTCTCCAAGGATTCCCACGCGTTTATCTGTGGTTAGATCGATGATAGGATAGATACGCTCGTCTGGAATCGTTGAGAGATTTTCATAATAATATCGATGAGTCCTGGAATCACGATGTAATACAGTCTGTTCAAAATGGATTAGTCGGAGTTCATCCATAAATGAAATGACTGTGTCTAGTTCTTCACGGTTCAACCCTGAATAAGGAAATGCTTTCCGAATGATTTGATGTAGTTTATCTATGGAAATATGCGTGTGCTCTAATACAAGTCCAGCAATTTGGTGAGCTAAAACATCCAGCGGTTTCATTGGAATGGTAAGCTTTTCGAGTTCTCCTTTAAGTGCTTGTTCCACAATCACTAGGCTCTCTAATGAATCATCAGGGAAAACGGTGATGATGTAACCTCGAGATGTGAGAGTCGATTGATGTCCTGATCGTCCTACCCTTTGGAGTAATGGCGTCACTTGTCGAGGGGATAAGTATTGAATAACGAGGTTGATGGAACCGACATCTATTCCTAATTGAAGGGTTGAGGTACATAATATGCCTTTTAATTTTCGTCGTTTGAAGCTATCTTCAACCGAGTGTCGTTCTTCTTTTGATAACGAGCCGTGATGAACTGCGATGCTATGGTCCAGCATGTTAAATCTTAACCCGAGCATTTCAGCGTGTTGTCTACTGTTGACAAAGATTAGGGTCGACATATGCTGTTCGACAAGTTCCTTAATTCGGAGGATCCTCGCTGCAACTTCGGGAGAGGTATAAAGTCGTTGAGCGAGAACAACTTCTTCTTCTCCAGCAATAGGATGCTCGATTTTGAAGGAATAGTTTTTAGCAGTTCTGGCTTCAAGAACGGTAACGGAGCGATGTGTCCCTACGAGAAATGACCCCACTTCATATGGGGAGTCAACTGTTGCGGAGATGCCAATTCTCTGAATCTGATTATCGGTTAGTTCTTCAAGACGTTCCAAAGCTACACTGAGCTGGATCCCACGCCTATTCGTGACAAGTTCGTGAATTTCATCAACAATAATCCACCTAATATTCTTAAGGTGATGTCGAATTCGTGTGCCGGGTAGAATAGCCTGAAGACTTTCGGGTGTAGTAATCAACATGTCTGGGGGTTTTACAGCTTGCTTTCTTCGCTGATATTGTGACGTATCGCCATGCCGAACTTGAATAGTGATATTCAGGCATTCTCCCCAGTATAGAAGGCGTTTAAGCATGTCACGATTTAAGGCTCGCAATGGGGTGATATATAGAATAGATATTCCTTCTCGCGAGGAACGTTTGAGCAAATGATGAAAAATTGGAAGAAGACAGGCTTCAGTTTTTCCACTGCCTGCAGGGGATATCAGTAAAACATTTTCACCGTTTATAATCGGTTGAATGGCAATTCGTTGAGGCTCAGTAGGCTGCGTGATCTTGAGGCTCTGAAGAACTGTTGGTATTGGTTCTGTTAAGCAATCAAAAGGGTTTGAAGTAATTGTGGGTTTTTTTAACGATGGCATTGTACGAATCAGGATTATCTATTTTTTAAGAATAGTAACACCCGTCTGTCAATAGTATTACTCTTTTTACATTATGATTGTTATGAGATAAGCTATGCCTACACATGCTGCTGATGTTATTGATATTAATAAAACAACATGATGTTCGGTCATCTTTTTGTATTTTATAATCAATGTACGAAGGCTACGTACTCGATGTGCGTACAACGAGCCTTTTTCATCTATTAACGTGTTAGCTCTATCATGTAATATATAATTTGAAAAGAGTATCAATATGGAGTTTAAAAGATGAGGCGTTAGCGAAATAATGAGAAACAATTTGATATTGGCTAGAATAGCATAGACCGCTAAGGTTAGTCCGATTGAAAAACTCCCGACATTTCCGATAAAGGCTGTTCCTGTCACGCTGAGATAACCAAGATAGATGAGACAAATTATTGGAATGATTGTGAGAACATATTCTCCCGAAACAAGAGATAAACCGATTAGTATGATTAATCCTGGTAATGTTTCTAAGCCATTTAATCCGCCCAATTGATTATAGGTATTTGTAACTATGGTTACCATAAAGGGAACTAAAAGTAAAAAGAATAAACTACCAAAATCGACAACACCGACAAGAAGTAGACTAATGGCAGTACGGTCCGATGGCTTCAATACCATGTATGGTAATGCAGTGAAGATTGGCAAAATGGCTTTATAACGCCACCGAAGGTTTGTCATATCATCAAATAGGCCCATGGTGCTACCAAATAGTACTGAAGTTGCGAGGGCTAGCGCTTCAGCTTCTTTAATTCCAATAAATGATAAGACATACCAGTAACAGACACTAATAAGAGCATACAAAATGCCATAACTGCTTGGAACTATTGGTTTTCCAGGTTTATGATAATCCATTACCTTAGGAAATGGCATGACTCGAGCTCCTTTAATATTGGGGTATATTGAAACAGCCGTGCAAGAAATCACTCAGTATTTAACTTGAGACTCTTTAACTTATTCCTTTACTTCTATTTCTATTCTAAGGTGGGAATCGTTGATAAATATAAAAGAGTTACTGGCATACACGCACGCATTATAATTCGGAAACTTGACGCGTACCTTCACATATGCTTGAGGATTAATACGCGTGTGCGTCAAGAAAAGTGTAAGGATAAGAAGAAAATGTTTAAATCGCAAAATAATCAAGATAATGATAAAATATTAATCCTATTCGTAGCCTAGATATAATAAATCCATGTATATCATGCATTTCCCAAAGTCTACTTTTCGATTGTTGAACGATATGGCTGTATCGATAACTCCTGCCATTGTCTCGAAATACCCATTTATTAAAGAAGCGACACATTATGTACAGGCTATCGACCTTAATTTACACGAGTTACTTGATGAAACTACTGGAACTATTAATTCGGATTATGTTGAGATATTTAACCGAGCCAGAGAACGTATTGAAGAAGCACTTCTTCAACGAGAAGTTACATGGAAAAACGTTATAGAAATCGAAATTTTCTCGTTTCCTGTAGCCATCCTTCTGGTCTCCATTATCCAAGACTCGTTCTTAGCACGACGATATGCTCTAGCTGAAGCGACTCGATCTCTGAAACTCTTACTGAAAGAAGATCTTTCACTACTTGTTGACATTGCTAATTCGTCTCTAATGTGGAATGTAAAGTCACTAGAATCTATTAACCTACCATACGACTGTACAATCCATTTCACTGATTATCTCCGAATCGCCACACATTTTCAAAGCGAAAAATGGAAATTGGTAAACCGATATCTTCAGAATGGCAATGTATACATAACAAAGCTCGAACTTGCTCGACTCATTAGTGAAGAAGCAAATACCCAAATTTATTCGCGTATTCAATCGAGCCCTCGCACCAGTGTGCAGGATTATTTCATGCGATGGCTCGATCCGATCAATCAGATCCTCACTAAAATCAAAAGCCAATTTCGGCGTGACGAACTTCCCGCAGCTGCATTAGAAGCTGCTTACCCTCCATGTATAAAAAGACTGAATGATGCACTTCTCGATCGTCATCATTTATCACATATGGGACGCTTTACCCTTACTTCATTTCTCCTAAATATCAATGTAAGTATCGACGATCTAGTAAAACTGTATTTATCCGTCTCAGACTTTGATGAGCGTCAAACACGATATCAGATCGAACACATCGCTGGTAAAAAAGGCTCAGGCACCAAATATCAACCACCCAAATGCCGGACGCTCAAGACTCATAGTTTATGCCCTGGGCCGGATTCAACTTGTCAGTACATAACGAATCCTCTCCATTATTATCGACGAAAATCCGCTCAAATTGGTGGAGTACGTGCAACGAAAAAACGACCTAAAGAAAACTCGATTATTCTTAGAAAGTAACTTTGCAGACTTTTATGACTCGCGATTTCATAATGATGAGCTTCCAAGCAATCTTGCCCAGCGAGAGTTTGGGTTTCTCTCATTTAAAGATAATATGATGCTCCGTCATCAACATTTTAGGACACCCCGTGAAATCAAGAATTTCATATCGTCTTTTACGCCACTTCACGCCTATTATTCATCCGCTTATTACGGACAACCTGCTGCAACAATGGATAAGAAAAACTGGCGAGGGGCTGATCTAATTTTTGACATCGACGCTGATCACCTCACGTTACCTTGTAAAACTACTCATAATTACTGGATTTGCAGTGAGTGTAGTCAACCCAGTACCCGATTTCGTCAGACCTGTTCCCGCTGTGGAAGTCCAAAAATGAAGCAGGAAGCTTGGTTGTGCGATACATGTCTTCAAATAGCAAAAACTGAAACCCATAAATTACTCGACTTTTTGCTTAATGATCTCGGTATACATTTACCCAATCTCGATATACGGTTTTCAGGTCATAGAGGATATCATGTATGCACTACCCAAGAAGATATTAAGAGTCTTGATCAGGCAGCTAGAAAAGAGATCGTAGACTACATTCTTGGCACCGGATTGAACGTTGAACTTCATGGCCTCGCAAAAACCACTGGGAGAAGTAAACGATTAATCGGACCCGATCTTCATGACTCTGGCTGGAAAGGCAGAATCGCACGAGGATTACATACTTATTTAGTATCGATGAAATCCACAGACTTCACCCAGATCCCAACTTTTACCCAAAAAAAACGGGACCTCGCCCTTCGCGAATGGAAAGTGCACGGAAATCCATGGGGAATTCCAAATATTGATGAAGAAACTTGGTATAACCTAACGCTGTTAGGTGCTCAGAACCAAGGGTCACATGTTGACACGGTGGTAACCACAGATCTTCACAGATTGATCCGTCTTCCAAATACCTTACATGGAAAAACAGGATTACGAGTAACCTCGATTCCATATTCTTCGTTAGATGGATTTGACCCTCTCACCGACGGGATAGTGTTTCACAATGGACAGGTCGAGATCCATGTCGATTCTGCTCATCGATTTAGGTTAGGTGATGAAAGGTATGGACCATTTGACAACGAAGTACTTGAATTACCCCTCGCTGCAGCCATATTCCTTCTTTGTAAGAAAGCTGCGCGACTTACCACATGAATCCTTTATAAGGTGTTAATCCCACATAGTGATCAACACCTGCCACCGGTTAAGATAATGAGTAACACGGATCTCTTGAAGAATCTTTACACGACACTGTATCACCTCTGGGAGACAGAGAAGGAACAACTGGCACTCCAACCACTGAATCGTACTTTTTTCCAAGATCTAAGTCGATATGTGAAATCTTTGAGAGAAGAATTGCAATCACTTGATGAAAAAACATGGAAAGCAGAGTTATTGATTGAAGAACAAAAACGAATTAAAACTCTTCTCTTAGATTTAATAGTCACTCGTTTTCAGAAAATGCTGGACGCGATAAAAGAAGAGCGCGACTTAATTCCCGATCAGCTAACTATTGAGGAGGAGTACAGTTACAACGCTTTACAACTGACATGGAAACACACTCAAACAATTGCCGCTGATATCTTGCGAGGACGACCTCCCAAAATCACAAGTGATCTATCGATGAAAAAGCCAAAAAGATTATTAATACGCTTCCTACAAGCCATACCAGCGATTGTAGGTCCTGATATGAAGACTTATGGTCCATTTAAAGAGGAAGATGTGGCATATCTTCCCACAGAAAACGCAGAAGTCTTAATTAAACGCAATATAGCAATCGATGTGGAGCAATAATGAATTATCCTCGTAGTCGTCGAATGTACTGTAGAAAATGCAAACAACATTCCGAATTCTCAATCTCCATGTATAAAAAAGGAAGAGAGAGTGTTTTATCCAAAGGCACTCGAAGATATAAGCGTAAACAAAAAGGTTATGGTGGTCAAGTCAAGCCTCGACAACGGAAAACCGCAAAGACAACGAAGAAGCAAACTCTTCTAGCGCGTTGCCAAACGTGTGGCTACGAGTCCCATACACTCAAGATTCGACTCCGAAAATTAACAATCAGTGCTTAGAAGGAAGAAGCTATGTCTCGATGGATGGATTTAATCCCAAGACCGCGAAGTAAATTTCTCAGGGTTAAATGTTTTGAATGTGGAAATGAGCAAATTGTGTTCTCAAATGCCACAACACGGGTACCCTGCAATGTATGTGATGGTCTAATCGCTGAGCCGACTGGAGGCCGAGCCATCATTCACGGTGAAGTATTGAATATCTATGAATAAACCATTAGGATTGTGACTATATGGGCGAAGATAAATGGTTGTTTCCGGAAAGGGGCGAATTAGTAGTTGCAACCGTCGAACGTATAGAGCCCTATGGAGCGTACGCAAGTTTAGATGAATACAGTAATCTTGAAGGACTACTTCACATCTCGGAGATTTCATCTCGATGGGTAAAAAACATCCGAGATCATATTCGAGAGCGACAAAAGACCGTTTTAAAAGTTCTCAGAGTAGATCCTGCTAAACAGCACATCGATCTATCGTTACGACGAGTCAATGACCGTGAAAGACGGGAGAAACTGCTTGAATTCAAGCATGAACGCCGAGGTCGTACTCTATTGGCAATGGCCGCCCAGCAGATGGATGTCACGCCAGAAATTGCATATGAAAAAATTGGGACGCTTCTCGAGAATTATTTCGGAAGCTTGTATAATGGCTTTGCAAGTATGGCTCTACAAGGCAAAAAAGCTCTTGCGAGAAAGAAGATACCTTCAGAATGGACGGATGTTTTAGCCGAAATTGCTCAATCAAAACTTAATATACCACTCATGAAGGTGAAAGGCACTCTCAACTTAACCTGTGTGAAACCAAATGGCGTCAATGTCTTAAAAAAAGCTTTTACTAAAGCAAAGAAAATCCGGAAACCCGCGACTTCCAATATTCGATTCTATGTTATTGGAGCGCCAAAGTACCGGGTTGAAGTCACCGCACAAACTTATAAAGACGCTGAACGGCTGTTGACTAAGGCGGTTGACACGATTCTGGACACCGTAAAAACGAGTGGAGGAGTCGGTGAGTTTTCGCGTGCCTCTTCCAGGCGGTAACTATGGTTAAATGGATTCTTCGGCGTTGTATAGCGTGTAAGCAATATACCATGCGCCAAGATCAGTGCCCTCATTGTGGTGAAAAAGTTCAGATTCCACATCCCGCTAAGTTTTCGCCAGATGATAAATACATTCAGTATCGGCAGATGCTCAAGAAAGAGTAGCCTCTGAAATTAGTGGATTTTCTCTTCGCAGGTTTACCGATACAATTGCTGCGGAGTATCTCATCAATCAACTAACTACAGCAAAAGTAGCCACGATATTAGCTAGCTTATTCCCATTCTATCGTCGCAGGTGGTTTGTTTGTAATATCATATACCACTCTAGTAATTTGTGGCACTTCATTAGTGATTCGTGTTGAGATTGCTTCCAACACATCATAGGGAATCCGAGCAAAGTTAGCTGTCATCGCCTCCCGACTTTCCACGATTCGGATAGCAATTGCCCAACCATATGCTCTAGCATCTCCTTTCACGCCTGTACTTTGTGTATTCGTTAATATGGCAAAGTACTGCCATAATCGTGCGTTGATATCTGGTACGCTCTCAATTTCCTCTCTCACAATTTCATCTGCTTCTTGGAGCACTTTGACGCGAGTCGGTGTGGCTTCGCCAATGATTCTGACCGCTAAACCTGGTCCTGGAAATGGTTGACGTTGGGTTAATTCGTGGCTAAGTCCGAGTGCTGTTGCGAGTTCACGAACCTCATCTTTATAGAGGTCTCGTAAAGGTTCAACAATCGCGCGAAATGTAATATTCGGAGGAATGCCGGATACGTTATGATGACTTTTGATCTTTGCGGAACCGTCTCGAAATCCTGATTCGATTCGATCTGGATAAATTGTACCTTGAATTAAATACTCTGCGCCAATTTTAGCGGCAACTTCTTCGAAAACCTTAATAAATTCATTACCAATGATGATGCGTTTCTCTTCTGGATCAGATATCTCATGGAGTGCAGCATAAAAGCGATCTTGAGCATGAATTGTAATAAGATTCACTCCGAACTCCTTGAAAGTTTTCTCAACGAATAGGGGTTCACCCTTGCGCATAAAACCATGATCCACAAATATTGCTGTGAGATTTTGTCCAATTGCTCTAGTGGCCAGAAGTGTTGCGGTACTTGAATCAACTCCTCCACTTAACGCGATAATTGCGCTTTTCTCAGCAACGATCTCCTGGATCTCAGCAACAAGTGAATCGATAAGGGATACCGGTTTCCAATTTGCTTGACATTTACAAATCTTGAAAATATAATTCTGGAGTATCTGCTTTCCATGCGCGGTATGCACGACTTCTGGATGCCATTGCAAACCATATATGGGCTTCATTCGATGGGAAAATGCAGCGATGGGACAATGTTCTGTCCGAGCCAGTACATCAAAATCCTGTGGAAGTTTAATTACCGTATCATAATGGCTCATCCATACTTTTTCTGTTCGATCGAGACCAGAGAGTATGTCCTTAAAGGAATCAATTGACGCTTGTGCTACTCCGTACTCACGAGTCTCTCCCTGCCTGACTTCTCCCCCAAAGAATTTCGCAATTAGTTGATGACCATAGCAGAGCCCAAGAATTGGGATATTCAGAGAAAATAGTTCGGGGTGCGGGCTTGGGGCTCCTTCATTATAGACACTAGCCGGGCCTCCTGAGAAAATTATCCCTTTGATATTATGTTGCTTCTGAAGTGCTTGAATTTCGGTGGGACTAATATTGCTAGGTGCAATCTCGGAATACACGCGCTGTTCCCGAATCCGTCTAGCAATCAGGTGACAGTATTGTCCTCCAAAATCCAGCACTAATATTGTATCATACTGCTTGACTTCTTTCAGGCTGTTATGATCCAACCACCTTATCCCCTTAAATAAGACGATTTGAATAAAGATTTATTTAAGGATGTTTTAACTTCCGATCGTTATCTTGGTGCATACTAATATCAGCTAATGTTATCCACGACATGATAAGGGAGTGAGAATATGAATCAAAGAGATTCTGCGAAAGCGATTAGTGACGCTGATTCGGTATATGAAAATTTGATAGTTACACTCATTGCTTCACGTAGTATCCCAGATCTACTAGTTGATGACGTCATCGATGGGCAAATCGATCCTGGTCAAAAATTTGAAACACGACATTGGATTGCAACACATTTAGTAAAGGCTGGTTTAGCAGATTTCGAGGGAGCTCGCGAACTAGACTTTTCCACCCTTTATAAAATTCATTGGAAGGAGACAAAACTCCAGACAGGACGAAGAATCTCTGATATTCCAGAGCATTTTTACCCCAAACTTCGCCGATACATTCGCTCACTTAAACAACATATCGCTGCCGAAGCTACGCGATCCAACGAGTACCATAACGCTCAACGATTAGCGCGAGATATCCTCAATTGCCGGCTAAGAAAAATTGTCAGTCTCTCAGCATCAACTTCACTCACTGGAGAGATGTTACAGAAGTTGTCAGTTGAGGAGCGGGCGCTTTTTGATAACCTCCAAACGATCATATCAGAGTGGAAATCACACATTTTTACAGGCAGTGGAGGACCATGACCGAGACCCAAACAGTCAGCCCCGTAGAACAATTTCAAAACTTCCTTGCTTCGTTTCAAGATTCACGAGGGGAATATATATATCGACAACAAATCTCACAACTCGCATATCATGGGACTCGCCACCTCATCGTTGACTTCGACGATTTAGTGACTATCGAGTCGCAATTAGCTGAAGAAATTGTTGAACAGCCGGATCAATATCTTCCGTATGCGAATGAGGCTGTGCTCGCTCAATTACGGATTGAAGATCCAGAATACAGCAGCGAACTCACGAGTCTCCAAGTCCGGTTCCGTAATCTCCCTGAAAAGACTCAATTACGTATCATGGGGGCGGATCATATTAACAAGCTTATTATGCTTGATGGTCTCCTGGTGCGTGCGACTCCAGTCCAACCGTTTCTCACAACTGCTGTTTTCAAGTGTAAATGTGGAAACGTTATTACAGTCGAACAAACCACTTCCAGGTTACAAATCCCGAGTTTATGTCCAGATCTATCCTGTCGACGGACAAGCGGGTTTGAACTTGATGAAGGCGCTTCACGTTTTATCAATTATCAACGAATTCGGGTTCAAGAACGCCCGGAAGATCTTCCGCCTGGACAATTACCCCGGTGGATTGATGCTCGATTACTCGAAGATCAAGTTGATCACGCTCGCCCGGGAGATCGAGTGGTTCTCACTGGGATTGTCCGAACAACACGAAACATCGCACCGCGAAGCGGTGTGTCACGGGCTTTCAATCTCTATCTCGAAACCAATATGATTGGTGTTGTCGGAAAAGAACCTGAAATCGTAGAGATAACTCCCGACGAGGAGAAATGGATTCTTGAGTTAAGTGCCGATCCCCGCGTTCATGATAAGATTATTCGTTCTATTGCCCCTTCAATCTATGGATATGCCGAAATTAAAGAAGGCATTATGTATCTGCTTTTTGGCGGTATTCCAAAATCCCTTCCTGATGGTATTACCATCCGTGGTGACAGTAACATGCTTCTAATTGGAGATCCAGGAACTGCGAAAAGTCAATTACTCCAATATGTGTCGAAAATTGCCCCTCGAGGTTTATATACAAGCGGCAGGGGCTCAACTGCCGCTGGGCTCACGGCGGCTGTCATCCGCGAAGGAGAAAGCGGTATGACTCTTGAGGCTGGTGCATTGGTGTTAGCGGATCGCGGAATCTGTGCAATAGACGAGATGGATAAAATGCGGACCGAAGATCGTGTAGCGATTCATGAGGCTATGGAACAACAAACAGTGTCGGTAGCCAAGGGAGGAATCGTTGCCACGCTCAATGCCCGGACTTCGATACTAGCTGCAGCGAATCCGGCTCTAGGTCGATATGATCCCTATCGTACAATGATCGAAAACATCAATCTGCCTACAACAATTCTTTCACGGTTTGATCTGATCTTTCTCATCAAAGATGCTCCCGAGAAAGATGTTGACCAGAAAATGGCTGAACACATATTAACCATGCATAAAACGGGCGCAGCACCGGTCGAATCACCGGTCTCTCCTCAACTCCTCAAGAAATATATCAGCTATGCCAAGCAGATTGATCCAATACTGAGTGACGAAGCCTCGCAGCGATTCGAAGATTTCTACGTACAAATGCGAACCGTGGAGTCACGCGATTCGCCAATCGCCATCACTGCTCGACAACTGGAATCCCTTATTCGACTCTCTGAAGCCCGAGCCCGGGTAGCCCTTCGGAAAACCGTCCAAGTCGATGACGCGCAAGCCGCAATCTTGTTAATGCGAAAATCCCTTGAGCAGGTAGGCATTGATATCTCAGGGTCCGGAAAAATTGATATTGATATCATTATGACTGGAAAATCAAAGAGTCTCCGCGATCGACTTCAAATCGTGCTCTCTCTCTTAGTAGAGCTGGAACGAGAGCAAGGCATGGTGCGAGAAGATCAATTGCTAGAGCACTTAGATCAAGAATATGAAGTACCGAGGGATGATGCGTATCGACTGATTAGCCAGTTAACGCGTGAAGGTACAATCTACGCTCCACGACCAGGATTCCTGAAGAAAACATAAACGCGCGCGCGAGCCAAGACAACACGTGCGTGATTTGGATCTCACATGAACAAGGAAATGGTATAAATCTCTCCCTCAGAATTATCTTCAAGAACCTTGAACATCGCTGATCTTGAACTGCCCGAAGTTGTTACAACGATTCTTTCGTCCACTGGCATAAACACCCTGTATCCACCTCAGGTTGAAGCCATCCAGGCTGGCGCATTACAAGGTGAGAACCTGGTTTTAGCGAGTCCAACTGCGAGTGGAAAAACACTTATTGCAGAATTATGTGCGATTAAACATATATTAGATCATGGCGGGAAAGTCCTTTATCTCACCCCACTGCGCGCGTTAACCAGTGAAAAATATCAAGATTTCAGGAAATATTCATCCGTAAAAAAATCATCAGGGTACCCTATATCCATCGGCATCTCGACAGGCGAATATGATAGCGCGGATCCCTGGCTTGGACGATATGATGTTATCATTACAACTAACGAAAAATGCGACAGCCTTCTACGCCATCGTCCATCTTGGATCAACACAATTAGCCTTATCGTAGCAGATGAGATTCATACGATTATGGATGCGGATCGAGGACCCACACTTGAGGTCACATTGACTCGACTGTTGGAGGTTAATCCTCAGGCGCAAATTCTCGCATTGAGCGCTACGATCCGCAACGCTGATGAGATTTCTGAGTGGTTGCATGCGCGATCAATTACAACTGATTGGCGACCCGTCAAATTAGCTGAAGGCGTCTATTTCAACGAGGAATGTCAGTTTAATACTGGGCGATCTCTGGCAATTACTCATGAGACAAAGAATCCAATTAATAATCTTATCCTTGAGACGCTCTCAACTGGAGGGCAGGCTCTTGTTTTTGCGAATACTCGACGGAGAGCGGTTGCCTTAGCTAAACAAGCACGATCATCGGTTGCTCAACAGTTATCGAAGCATGAAAAAAACTTGTTAAATCATCTCGCTGACCGGGTCATGCGTGCAGGAGAACAAACACGTTTCAGCACTCTACTAGCTGATTTAGTACGCAGCGGCGTGGCATTTCATCACGCGGGATTAGTAGCAGCCCATCGCAGACTAATTGAAGATGGATTTCGGCGAAAACGGATTAAAGTAATCGCGGCGACACCCACTCTTGCCGCAGGCGTCAATCTTCCTGCCCGGACAGTAATCATTTCGAGTACCCGCCGATATAGTTCTACTTATGGATTATATGATATCTCGGTTCTCGAGTATAAACAAATGGCGGGACGCGCAGGACGACCTCGTTTTGATAAGGTTGGTGAGGCTGTTTTACTCGCACGGACGGAGGATGAACGAGATTATCTAATGGAACGATATATCTTCGCCAAGCCTGAACGCTTGTGGTCGAAGTTAGCAGTAGAACGGATACTCCGCTCCCACGTTCTATCTAGTATTGCATCCGGTTATTCATCTTCAGAGGAGAGCGTACTTCACTTCTTCCGCAAAACTTTCTATGCTTATCAATTTGACAGTGAACTCATTGATGTCCTAATCAGTAAAGCGCTTGAATACTTGCTGACTCAAAACATGATCACAATTCAAAAACGACATCTGCAAGCGACTCCATTTGGACGCCGGGTGTCAGAACTATATATCGATCCGGTATCCGCTGTCATTCTTCGAGACGGATTGGATCAAGCCCCCGCAACCATCACAGATCTCAGTTACCTCCACCTCGTATGTCACACGCCTGATGTCAGGCCGAAATTATACCCTCGTAGTCGAGAACTCGATGCGTTGAACACGTATTATGAACTTCATGCTCACGAATTATTTTACAATATCGAGGCTTATGATGATGTCACCTATGAGGTTTTTTTAGGAGAGATGAAGTCAGCTTCTGTTCTTACATCCTGGATTCAAGAAGTTCCTGAGGATGACATCATTGAGCGACATCATGTAGAACCGGGGGACCTTTTTCGCTTTATCAGATCGATCACTTGGCTTCTCCACGCGGCTCAAGAGCACGCCCAGCTTCTAGGACACCCAAGCTTCAAACCCTCTCTATCTCGGCTGAATCGCCGTGTTGAAAAAGGCGTGAAACTTGAACTCTTGCCCTTAGTATCACTTGAACGAGTTGGGCGCGTCAGAGGACGCATTCTTTTTAATGCTGGTTTTCGTACTCTCACCGACCTCAAACGCGCGTCCCTTCTTCAACTTACGCGGCTCCCACTTATTGGACCCCAAGTCGCGAAGAGAATCAAAGACCAAGTTGGCGGTTTGATACGAACAAAAGATCTCTCTTACCTCGATCGAGTAGAGAATTGGGAGCAAAAAGCATTATCCGATTTTAAATAACACTCCATAATAGAAAGTGATAATCATGAAATCAATACGGATGGGGGAAACAACTCTTCCTCAAATAATCCTGGGTCATCTGCCATTTCTTGGCGAATCCTATCAGGGGACTCAACGCAACCAAGAATATTTAACGCGGTTTTCAAACATCGAGAACACTACTCGGATTATTATGACTGCGCTAAAATCCGGTGTAAACGCGATGGCTGTTACCTCATCTCCCACCCTTCATGGGCAGCTCTTGCGTCGAGCGATACGAGATGCGATGATGAGAGCGAGACTCTCTCTTGAGATTCTTCCCTGCTTCAGCATCCCTCTAACGCTCGATGGTGAACGAATTGATGATTATCGACGATGGTTAACCTACTTCCAGTATGAACAGCGACACATGACATCGCCGCTTCTTGATATCTATCTATCGGATCCTATTCTTCAGTGTCGACCTGGATGGAAAACTAAGTTTACACATGCACATCAAACTTCATCGGCTTATACACGTGACGAAATAGTCCGCCTGCAAATTAACTATCATGCACTTCACGATGCTCTCACGTTCTTTAACGATTTTTCGATTATCTGCGTTGAAGCTGGGTCGGAGAGTGACTTCTTAGTTATGACGGGCCGCTTTGATCTGTTGGATGACTTTGCGCAATTTCTGAAACAAACATTTAATCGCCCAGTCTTCCTGGGAATTCACCATGCTGGAACAAGCCTTCCACTCCTCGATCAGCAGGATCTCGACGTGATCGGCTACTTAACACCAATCAATAAACTAGGTGCTTTAATGCTTCCCACGCAGACTCGCGCGCTCGACGCAATTACCTCAACCTCTAAACCTGTAATCGCGATTAAACCCCTTGCTGGTGGGAGAATTCCGCCCATTGAAGCCTTCGAATATGTATTTCAGGCCGCTCATGCAGACGCTACCATGATCGGTGTAGCTTCCGAGGAGGAACTGCGCGAAGACCTAGCCGCAGCTCAGAGTTTTGGGGCATGCGTGTTTAGTTAGGTAGAGAGGAAGATTCCGCCTCCTCGAGGGTCTGCACCACCATACGCGCGATCATTATCAACGTGAATCGCTTGAACTAATGCCATTGCTGTATAACTGCCAGGTGTTTTGACAACCATATTGCCTTTCGCTTCAAGCTGATGACAAATATACTCTGGGATTCGAGCATCCACATCGATAATGTCTGTGTGAAGACAGAAAATTCGGGGATGTGCGACAGCTTCGAACACAGGCATATCAAAGTCAATCATATGGATTATCGTTTGAAAGAGTGCGCTATTGATCTTTCCACCACCTGGCGCACCTAACACTAAGTATGGACGCTCTTCTTTCAAGACGATCGTTGGACTCATCTGGGTGAGCCGACTCTTTCCCGGTGCAATACTATTAGGATGATCTGGTACTGGGTCGAAATTGATCATCGCGTTATTATACATAAAGCCGAGCCCAGGGGTAATCACTCCAGAACTGGCACCTAAAGTATGCGTGAGGCTGACGGCGTTACCGTGACAATCTACGACGGAGACATGGGTAGTTGATGGAGCTTCCATCGGCCATTTGGGCACAATAATTCGCTCTCCAGTGTCGATCCGTTCACGCCATTGAGACGCTCGGTCATGAGAAAGCAGCATGGTAGTCGGTACGTCGATGAATGCAGGATCTCCGACGTATTGACTGCGATCGGCTTGTGCAGCCCGCATTGTCATGGCAAGTAAGTGGATATACTCTGCAACGTCAGCCCCCATTTCACGCCAATTATACTGATTGATATTATACCCTTCAATGATATTCAAGAGCTCGAGCAAAGTAATACCTCCACCCGGTGCAGTATTAGAAGCGACTGTAAATCCGCGATACTCGGTCGTCAACGGCGTATAGATTGTTGGCTTATATTGCTCCAAGTCTTTCGAAGTGATGAATCCCTCGTTCGTCTCCATATCTTGGATAATCTGGGTGGCGATCTCTCCTCGATAGAAAACGTCTGCACCCCCACTTGCGATCAAGCGAAGGCTTCGCGCGTAGTCTTTATTGACGATAACGTCACCCATCTCATACGGGTGGCCCTGTTTCGAATAAATTCGGGCGGCTTCAGGTGTCACCAAATACTTATGAAAACTCTCTTGATTCGTTCGCCACCGGATGGCTTGTTCTTGGCTGACAACCATGCCTCGCGAGGCAAGATCGATAGCTGGACGACATGCCTCCTTCCAGCTGATGGTTCCATATCTTGTCAACCCTTCAAATAGGCCTTTCACAGTGCCTGGTACCATAATAGAGGCATAACCATCCGCGTTAACGCCGCCCCGAAGCGAGAATCCAAAGCCTTCCCGCGCTTCATCGAGGATTATGTCTTTCCACATATCAGGTCGCACAAGCGATCCAGCTTTCGCGTGAAAATCAATGACCGTCTCTTCACCCGTACGAGCCATAAACACATGCATCTGCCCAAAGCCTCCAATGCCGCACATCGTTGGACTAGCAATCATTTGCAGGAACGCGGTAGTGACCGCTGCATCAACCGCGTTCCCACCATTACGCAGAATCGCTATGCCACGCTCTGCAGCTTGTGGTTGCGGACACACAATCATACCCTTCATATCTTCACATACCTTTACTATGTTTGTACAATCTATTCGTTTATCAATATCATGAAAGTTGTGTTAATGTTCGAACAATTATTGGGATAAGCGATAATTCAGTAAATGGGTTCTCAGCATGTTCGGTGATAAAAGAGTCCGTCGTGATCAACTCGCGACTTCCCAACACATTCAAGCGATTGATTCCCCGTGTGGTCCACAGATGCGCAAGCGCAATTGATATGCTGCGTGGACCTTTCGCTTCTGCAAGACGATACGCCATCTCAGTGGTCCCTCCAGACGACGCAATATCGTCATAAATAATGATGTCTTTGTCACGTAGGTCAGATGTAGGCGGATCCATATCGACTCGCCCCGTTTCCGGATCCCGTGTCTTAGGAAGACACTCATAACCACACTCTAGGCAGTCAGACAGCTCGATAGCCATTTTCTCAGGCCCACTCCCTGGTCCTACAATGAAGGGATTCTGTAATTTCTGTGAGCTCAGATGTTTGGCAAAGACCTTGGCTGCGGAGACATCATAAATATGAATTCCTGAAAAAAAGTGTTGAAGCGTTTTCGGTTTCCCATAGAGATGAGAGTTAACTGAAATCAAATTAGAAAAACCTACTTTTTCATACATCTCCGCAACTTTACTCAGGCTATTTGATTCCCCCGGTAAGCGTTCGCCATCCTGTCTAGCATAAAACATGTATGGAAGCAGCAAATCCTTATCTTGTACACCATAACGCGTTAAAGTGTCCGCAATGAGAATTGTTTTCAGCACGCAGTCATTTGGGTTTGGGTGATACCTCCTCGCCCGCATAACGACTAACGGCGTCTTAGTTTTGATCGTTTTCAAGGCTTCAGCACTCAACCGCGTCTTTAATTCGGTATCGGGAAAAATCGTTGGAGACACTTGAATAAAGGACGTCGCAAGTTCTTGAGCTATCCGATTCGCAAATTCATCTTCACCAATAACTACATAGTTCGACATCATTATCCCCTAACTCAAAGGGATGCTAGGTGTTTTTAGCTTTATGGTCTCGTATGCAGAAGACATGAGTCATACGCGCACGGATTCAAGAGTCGGAAAGCTTTTTATCTCATCAACGGTGTTCTAGCTAGCTATTAAGTAATGCACAAGCATTAGAAGTGGATAGAGAAATCCACTACTCACTTCAAGGTGATCCAATTGTCGATTGTTGAATTTAATTATGATCGAGGAACAATTGAAAAAGGTTACACCAATAAAACTTTACATATCGACTTAACCAGCCTCACTCTGACCACCAAACCTGTCAGTCAGGACATGAAGGATACCTTTATTGGAGGACGCGGTTTTGATCTGTGGCTCTTATGGAATAGTCTACCCCACGACCGAATTGTCCAGTGGAATGATCCCGAAAACGAGGTTTGTATTGCCTGTGGTCCATTGGGTGGAACCACTATCTATCCCGGCAGTGGTAAAAGCATCGCGGTCTCAATCTCACCATTGACTCAAACAGTTATTGACTCAAATGCAGGAGGATATTTCGGACCTTACTTAAAATTTTCCGGATGGGATGCATTAGAAATTCAGGGAAAGGCTTCCCATGAGGTGATTATCTTCATCGATGGTGATCAAGGACGAGTCATAATAGACGATGCAGAGGCTCTTCCGTCAGAAACCCATCTGCTTGGACCACTCTTAACCGCCAAGTATGGTAGTGAAACCCCATGGAGCATATCCATTATCTCCGCTGGTCCAGGTGCCGAGCACACGCGTGTTGGCTGCCTCAATTTTTCATGGTATGACCGCCAGCGACAACTCGTGAGATACAAACAAGCTGGAAGAGGCGGGATTGGAACCGTCCTTCGAGATAAACATGTCAAAGCGATCATCGTGAAATTTTCAGGGATGAGCCGGGATCTCAATCAGCCTGCCCACAGTGACATCCTCAAACAAGTGGGTCCTGCCTATAATCAGGAAATTCGATCCCTCGATCCCCAGCAACACCGACTGGCCCTCGTTGGAACAAATTATCTCATTTCCATTATAAATGTAGTTGATTTCCTTCCCCCCACT
>CAJIBO010000295.1_pt1 | contig 27798 bp, 32 predicted proteins | sample 9199371 | NCBI WGS metagenome assembly CAJIBO01 (sample SAMEA7708307, study PRJEB35096) | sediment metagenome | biome: marine neritic benthic zone biome [ENVO:01000025]; feature: sediment [ENVO:00002007]; material: shallow marine sediment [ENVO:03000034] sea grass bed [ENVO_01000059] ... | reverse complement strand
TCTTCCTGTCGCGTTAGTGGAAGCTTTTCATTCCACTTTAGAAGAGACGATCCTCGCAGACTTGATTATCTTAATGGTCGATCTACATGAGTCAGTCGAGGAAATCCGGCGAAAACTTACGTGCAGTCAAGATACAATCACAGAGATAGGGGCTGGAGGAGTTCCGACAATCACAGCTCTTAATAAAATCGACTTGCTCGAGGAGAACGAAATAACATCGCGGGTAATGGCCATCCAGGACCTCACTGTGGATCCAATTTTGATTTCAGCACAACAAGGCATTAATACAGATCAATTAAAGCAACACTTGGGCCGAGTACTCGACACCCTCTATTTCTTAACTCTACAGCTCCCGTTAAACGATGAATCTCTCTCATATCTGTCAGAGCTCCATGAGAAAGTCACAATAGTACAAACAGAGTACAGAGACCGCACGATCGCTATCAAGTTGAAATGTTACTCTCATTATCTTGAAGAAATTGAAAACGCTATCAGTGAACATAAAGGACAAGTAGTAACATGTGATCCTCTCATACCACATTGAATTGCAGTTACTCTGTTTGAATAACTTTTTTCCCCCGTGCTTGGGGAATAATCTGGAACTGCGCACTATCATGGGTTTTCTCCAATTCGGTGCCTTCAAAGAGAAGATGGAGAAACACACTGAGAGCACTGATTTCTGAATGAGGTTGTGACGTGATGGCTACATTCCAATCAGCGACGCGATAAATAGACCTCTTTACTTTTGCGCCACCTATAACAATGACTTTATCACGGGGAGAACACCGGATCTCTTCTATCACCTTTTGAACCGGGAGACCATACATTGTAAGATGAATGAGTTCTCTTCCAGCTTGTTTCCATGTCTTCAACTGCTCGCTCTCATCCGGGATATACTCTACTGTGAAATTGCCTCCCCATTTAGTCACGATCTCCTTAACTTGGGCCTCCATATTAGGATCCTGTTGCCCTGAATAAACAGCTTGTTCCGCACCAAAAGCTCGTGCGGCTAAAAAAATGTGCATAGTTACACGATCGTCTCGAACGAATCGGTGACCTAGCCGGAATATGATAGTTGCCAATTATTGAACACCGTTGACTTACAAAAATTTAAGTTGCTCCATCATCCTATATATACCTTCAAAAATAGTGAGACAAATAACGTGAGTCTTTTTATCGATGATGAGGTATTGCAAAAAATCGCGCAGATCATTGGAGGCGAAGACGCCGTTTTAGTAGTAATGGCCTTAAAAGACCTTCAAAAAGCAACCGATGACCAGATCCTGAATCACATTTCAGAACAGACCGAAACAGAGATCAAGCTTAATGGTGTGCGAAAAATTCTTTTTAAACTTTACAACCATTCAATTGTACAATGCGATGGATTGCGGGATGAAAATACAGGATGGTTCATTTTTCGATGGCGGCTTCAACCAGATCAAGTGGAAGGCTTTATCAAAAATCAAAAGAAACGAATACTCAAAATATTACAAACACGTTTAGATTACGAAAAGCGATACGATTTCTACTATTGCAATACTCCTGAGTGTAAACGATATACGTTCGAAGATGCAATGGAATATATTTTTAAATGTCCAACGTGTGGAAGCCTGCTCGAACATTTTAACAACAGTACAATCATTGACGCATTAACGACTAAGATTAAGCAATTGGAGAAGGAGCTCACCGATTAACCTCTTTTTAAGCTGGTACCCTTGTCCACATCCCCGTCCAAATCAAATGCCCTTCAACTATTGAAAGATGCTAACTGTGCATCACACGTTCTTCGACATTGTCGTGCAGTTGCAACTGTCGCAGTACGCATAGCTCAAGAAATTTCTAGGGAGGGATACGGTGTTGACATTGACTTAGTGCAAGCCGGAGCGTTACTTCATGATATAGGGCGAGGGGTCACTCACAGCATCGACCATGGGATCACTGGTGTTACTATTGCTCAATCATTCGGACTAGCACCACCTCTCATCCGAATCATCGAACGTCATATTGGCTCCGGGATAACATCCAATGAGGCTCGACGACTTGAGTTACCTATTAAAGACTATCTCCCTGAAAGTTTAGAAGAAAAAATCGTGACATATGCGGATAAATTAATTGAGGGAGCTCGTGAAGTTGGGTATGAAGAGGCATTTCACAAGTTTCAACAAGAATTAGGGGGGTTCTTAGGGTCAGCAGCGATTGCCCGCTTCCAACAACTCCACGTGGAATTGTCTAGATTACGGGGTTCCTGTTGATTTTTGTATTAGCCACGCCTCATGGACATCGGCAATTTAACTAATTTTAGAAAAACACGTTTTGAACGTGGATACCTTAGAAACGAAGGATATACAACTCTAGATTCTTATCGTCGGATTATGCGATCAGACTTCTTTATCGTAGATCCAGTAGTAATCCTCGATGTCAGGTTTACTTTTCAATTTATCGGACCAACATGCTTTACAAACGCTAATGACACGCCCGAGATCTTTATCCACATCCACGTTGTTTGCCTCTACCATCTCATCAAAACACCATTTGACTGTCACATACATGTCTTCTTTCTGGGTTTCAACCACTTTCTCGCAAAGAACACAAGGGACTTTCACTAAGATTCACTCTCCGATGCTAGGAAGCAAATATGACATTGAAAAACATATAAGGATTACTGACATTTCTATGAAACACCTTGTTTTCGAATGATCTTTCTTCGTCCTAGCACAGTCCAATATTCGACTTCGGCGTTTAAATCCACTCTCCTGCTAAGATCCTCTTCAGATGGAATCGGTGTGTAGAAGACTTCATAACTCTCAAGATCCATCAGTTGGACGTTCTCACTTTCAAGTGAGAGAACTTGTGCACTCCGTTTTTCTATTATCGGTATATCAACTCGAGCGTCAACCGGGCTGACGATGCTTTTCTTGCTATCATCGAAGACATTGATCGCGACAATTCTTGCTTTAGCCGATCCATGTTTTCCAGGCTTCGATTTTTCAAGAGACACGATTTTGTACGCTTCATCATCAATGACTAAATGTCGACCAACTTTTAAGCTTCCTACACTAGCGGGCCTACTCATATCATTTCACCTTTAATTAATATCTGATCGCACTGAAGATCTTTTATTGTTACTGAAGAATCCAACCAGTTCTTGGACATCTAACAGCTTTCAAACTTCAGCTGGTTTCTGGCCATCTACTCCTATTGGAGATACCTCATCTAATATATTTTATGAAGATTTCAGAAAGCACAAGATATCTTAAGAAGATACTGCGGTAAAATCGTTAGATGAAATACTATTCGTAGGTTAACGTGTGGGCGTAGATCTTATCGATTTAATAGACATATGCTAGTAAATTACCACCGATGTTTTGTTGATGAGCATCAGAGTGAGCTAAGACGCCATTAGGGGTCGTCATTACTAACATACCAAAACTTCTTCCGGGCAAGAAACGCTTCTCCCAGTCTTCAAGTTTGGTAACTTTTACGGAGTATCGGGGTTTGATAACTCCGCACTTGTTGATACGTCCCAAGAGTTGAACGTTAAATTTTCCAGCTCGACCATCGTCGATATATTCGAAAGAACCAACGTATCCTTTTTGTTGTAGAATTCGTAGTACTTGGCCAATGAGTTTTGAGGCTGGTTGGATAATGCATTCGTGTTTGCGACGCTCTTCATTGTTCTGGATTGTAGACAATGCGTCAGCCAAGGGATCATTTAATGTCATGTTGGTTCACGTTCTGTAGTATTCAATGATACGAACTATATGTGCCCATTTATTAGCTTAGCTGTATTTTATTGTTTGTGGATTTGAGGCTGTGTTGATTCAACGATGGCTTTTGCTTCATCATAATTGTGACGCCATTTTCTTTTGTGTTCTTGGATGAAGTCGAGGACTCGCTGAATTGTTTGTGCTTTATGTTCGCCACAAAGAAGTGTTCCATTTTTACAGGCGTGATAGGTGTTCACGATTTCTTGATCATCTGTGACAAACTGGTACAAACAAATCTCGTAAATGGGACAAATTTCTGGAACTCCACCTAATTGACGTTGCTCCTTCACGGTATCTCGGCCACCGGTAAATGCATGAGATATCTTTCTTTTTATTGCCTCATTCTCTTCATGTAAAGTGAAATAGCTCATGGGGCTACGTTTACTCATTTTTGGGGAACCATCCAAGCCCTTCATTATTTTATGATATGTTGATGAAGGAGCGATAAAATTGTACTGTCGAAACTTGCGAGCAAGATCTCGGGTTAACCGGAGATGTGGATCTTGATCAATGCCAACGGGGACTACAGTAGGTTTAGGACCATTGAAATCTGTGAGCTGTGGCATTAAAATATCTCCGGCTTGGATTAGTGATGCCAAGTACAATCCCAAATGGCGTTCACCATAGATAGCTCGTAATGTAGCTAAGGTGATTCCTCTGCTTAAGATAATGGCTAAATCCTTAACTCGTTGTTCGGTTGATTGTTTATAGATAACGCCCTGTTTAGCGTCGAATCCGAGGGCAAGTAAATCAGCGACATTTCCGATAGCAAATTTATGACTATCCTGTAAAGATATCTGGTTATCTTGATACGCTTCCACATCAGCGATACAGTAGAAGGCTTGCCCACCTTGTTGCTGGAAATAGATAACTTCACTTGCGGTCATGAGATTCCCAAGATGGAATTCCCCAGTTGGTTTGATGCCACTCATTACTGCAAATTCTTGGTCCTTATGGATGGCATCGAGCACGAGGTCGAATCCTCGATGTCCAAAAATGACGTTGCGCCGCATAAACATATTTGGTTTTGCAACTTTATTGAGAAGAGGTTGAAACGGCTGAATCCCAAATTCTTTGAGTAAGTATTGATAATCCTCAATCACGGTAGAACCAAACGGATCAATCACTGATTGCTTTTTCTGGGGCATCTTATTTCTCCAGGTTACTATTTTTATAATCTAAGTGGGTGGATCATTAACTAGTTAGTCTTCAGTGATCAGGAAAGGGAGGAACAAAAAGTTTGTTATTCATCATAGACTTTCTCGATCACTTTCGCCTCGTCCAGTTCTATCCCGAGACCGGGCTTCGTCGAAGGAAGAATATAACCATTAACCGGTTCAAGAATCTCTCGGTCTAGTGCCTGAGTCCATGGATTCCATTTTACCAGGAATTCTGCTAAGGGGACGGTCTCAGCATTCTGGCTAAACCAAACGTGTTGGGAAAGAGGGGCATTTCCTGAATGAGGAATAACTGGAAGGCCAGCAGTGGATGCAAGGGTACAGATTTTTCGAGTTTCACTAAGTCCGCCAGCCCACGCTATATCCGGTTGTAAGATGTCCAAGGCGCGTTTGTTAATGATTTGCATAAAGCCCCAGCGTGTATACTCGTGCTCCGCGCCAGATATTGGAATATTTACCCTTCGGGTGATCTCTGCCATTTCATCAATTTTATCGCCCATAACCGGTTCTTCCATCCACGTGGGTTCGTATCGTTCCAATTTCCGCGCCATCTTAATCGCATAGTTGACATTCCAGCTTTGCCAACAATCGAGCATAATGTCAATATCGTCGCCCACTGCATCTCTTAACGTTTTCACTAACCGAATATTTTCTTTTTCACCCATTACTCCCGCTGATGGACCAAATCGAAAGAACCATTTCATTGCCGTATAACCTTGTTCCACATAGCTCTGTGCACGGGTGACGATGTGTTCAGGCTTCAAAGACCATCCTAAACAGCTCGCATATGCTCGTATCCGGGATTTAACGGGTCCCCCTAATAGCCGATAAACTGGTTCTTCCCGAATTTTACCTATCAGATCCCAAAGAGCACAATCGACCGCGCTGATCGCAAACATCGTCTGACCTTTTCGACCATGAACTTGCGATCGATATAATTGATCCCAAATTTTCTCGATGGCAAATGCATCTTGACCAATCAACAATGGTTTTAACAAATTACGGCAAATAAAAGCAACAACTGGTGAGATAGGTCGCATTAATCCTGCCACTCCGACATCGGTCTCGATCTCTAACCATCCCGCATTAACTTCCACTTGAGTTGGTGATACTTGCACGGTTTTCTGGGCTCCCTCTGTTTGATATTTTGGATAGATATCCAGAGGTCGAACTAAACGCTCCTCCCAAAACACGGTATTCTCTTCAACAGTTAAATATCCCTTTACCTGGAATGTTTTCACGTCAGTAATTTTAGCTTCCAATATACTGCCTTTCCCCCTTCTTCCAAAGGTCATATCCCCTAAATTATATAAATCCCTTTGCGCATCCATAACCTTCTTTAGAAAAAACCTCAGTGGATAGGCATTAGCTAGCCAAGAAACCAATAAACAGGCGATTTAACTGCAATTCATACCTGTGGCTGAAGTGAGTGGCGTGGACATTTATGCTCCACGCAATGGCTTTATCTCCTATTTTAATAGTCCCTATTATGCGCATCATAAAGCCACTGCCCTCGACATTTACACTCCGGAGCACGACTATGATGTAGCACTTAGCCCAGTTGCAGGGCGCGTCATAAAAATTCACTCCTTTAAGCCACCACAGAGAGCGTTTCTCAAGCATCATGAGTCCGAACAGCTCATTATTTTAACCTCAAACCAACTCCAACACCACTTCATTCGACTCCTTCACATCAAATCAACCGTGAAAGTAGGAGACTCTATCTCAGTAGGAGACGAATTAGGTACTTTAATCCGAAGTGGTTTCTTTAATTATTGGACAGATCCCCATATCCACATAGACGTCCGACGACAGGGGAATCTTCTCCGAGCCAAAGGCTCACTTCCACTAACTCCTCGAACGCTGCGTCTTCACACAGCAAAGCATCCAAATTCTCTTCCCCCTCCAGAATATGACCTCACTATAACTACAGTGAAACGCGAATACATCCTTGCGCAAACCACGAATATATTACAAATACGTGGCGTATATGGATTTGCCGGAAGAGTCGATGCAACTCCTGGACTGCTTGATGCTGGACTACCTCACTACTCCTATGGAGGCATTCATTTCACAAACCGTCCACCTATTTTTCCTGGATCTCCTATCCACTTAGCCTCCCACCTGATCGGCACCGTCACACACGTGTCCCCACACTATGCACTATTTCAAACACACCCTCTCAATATCTACCTTAATCGTCAGAAAGTCCGAGGCGTGTCACTATATCTTTACTTGAATAATCAACAACTGTTGAAAATAATTCCTTTAGCTCCAGGCACTCTATCCCTCAAGAAAGGCGAACGTGCTCGATTATCTTTCAAAACTCTTCCCGAAACGATATCTCCGAGAGAGGGTTAGAGAACAGGGCTGCGACCAGTCAGTTATACGGTGGAATGATAAGCATACAAATATTCCTGAGCATACCCCGCATAGTTACCGAAATAACTTTGACCAAAAGAACTTAATTCCTTATAGACCTGAGGCGTTAGTATTTCTCGATCAAGGGCTTTAATTGACAGGTGCTGCTGATAGTTTGTAACGAGGATCCGATGAATCCATCGATCCACAGGAAACGCCCTTAATTGCTCAAGAGAAAAAAGGAGTACACAATCCGCCACTTTCTGACCTACCCCATCAATGCGGAGCAGTTCTTGTTTTGCTTCAGAATACGACATCGACTGCAAGTGAGATAAACAAACCTCTCCCTTTAATATACGCGAAGCCGCAGCCTTCACATACTTTGCTCGATACCCAAGGTTACATGCAAGCAACTGGTTGATAGAAACAGATGCAAGTTTTCGGGATGATGGGAACAGATAATTGGTGTAACCGTTACATGTTATCCGTTGCCCAAAAGCTCGACAGAGATTATGAACCATTCCTTTGATCCGTGGAATATTTGCAAACGTTGCGCAAATGAAAGAGATCAGGCACTCCCAAGGATCCTGACGCACGAGACGTAAGCCTTCAAATAGTTTGAGCATTTTCCTGATGACCGCATCTTTATTAATACTCCTAGTAATGGTGGGAAGATCATCATCAAATCTGAAATAACGGTGAATTAGTGTAGGTTCTGCATCTGGAAACACAGTATACGTCAAGATATTCTGATCCTGAGTCATTGCGATGCATGCATCATCAATAACTCCAAACCAGATGGCACCCTCTTTTCTCCAGCGGAAAACCTGCCCACACCGGAGGGTGAAATCAATATTGAACGGCGTCGTTGCAGGATCCAGCTCAATCTGCATGAATTCACGTTCTCATTATGCAGAGAAAAGTAAGGTTAGTGACAAACGGGTTTTAATTGTGTAACCCATGAAGGGTTTGAAGTATCTGTTTGCGCTGTACCTTCCGCTTAGCTACGCGTTGAAAAGCCTGAGGGATACCGGCTAATAATGATTGAGATTGTTGTCTTGCGGTCACACAAAACTTCGCACTTACCTCCTCAATTATCTCAGCTTTAGTGAGAGCTTTCTCATAGGTTATATCGGGTGGCAATTCAGTATCCAGAGTATAGTCTTCTGTCTTCACACCTATGAAAGAAAAGGACGTTTCAAGAGCATCACTAACAATCTCACGATAAGTTCTCAGAATCATTTTTTTATGTTTCTGGCTCTCTTGTGCAAAGGCATGGAAGGTTTGTTGGCCTTGAGAAAACGCTTCCCAATCGGCTAAAGTCTGATAAAAGCGGGTAATATCATCCTCCATCTGACTATAGAAACTTAGAAGAGCACTCGCGGTGGCAAGTTCCACGCTAGAACCACCTAACGATCACAACCTTCTGTTCTGTGAAGAAGTTGACTGCATCTCGCCCTTGACCATGGAGATCTCCAAAGAACGAATCTTTCATACCACTAAAGGGAAAGAATGCCATGGGCGCGGCGACTCCAATATTAATTCCCACATTTCCTGTTTGAACATCATATTGAAATTGTCGAGCCGCTTTCCCACTATCGGTGAAGATGGATGATGCATTTCCAAAAGAACTCTGATTCACGAGCTCAATAGCCTCGTTCAGTGTAGTTGCACGAAATACACTCATGACCGGGCCAAATATCTCTTCTCTAGCTATCGTCATATCAGGGGTAACGTTTTCAAAAATGGAGGGACCTAGGAAACAGTTGAGGGGGTAATTTCCAATCACTTGCATTTCCCGTCCATCTAATATGAGGTCAGCGCCTTCAGCAATTCCTTGATCAATACACCCAAGTACGCGTCTTTTTCGAGTTTCGGCTTGAAGTGGCCCCATTTGTACATTTTCGTCGAGTCCATAGCCAATTCGAATATTTGAGGAGGCTGTAACAACTTTCTGCAGGAATCGGCGATAAAATGCATCATCACCTACGATGATTAAATTGGCACCAGAGAGACAGCGTTGCCCGGTATTTCCAAAGAATGAAGTCATTAAAGATGCGATAGTGCGGTTCACCTCAGCATCAGGCATGACCACTAGAAAGTTTTTGGCCCCACATTGCGCCTGTACGCGTTTTCCATGTGCGGTTGCTGTCTTATAGATAACATCGCGCCCAATCTGGGTAGAGCCAACAAACGAGATGCCTTGAATATCGGGGTGTTGAAGCATCGCATTAGCTACGTCAACATCGCCGTGAACCATATTGATCACCCCTGGAGGAAAGCCTGCTTCATCAATCAATTCGAAGAGTTTAACTTGACTGATGGGGGTCCATGGTGATGGTTTAACAATATAGGTATTACCCGTCGCAACCGCGTAGGGTAGAAACCAGAGGGGGACCATAAAGGGAAAATTGAATGGAGCGATACAGCCAAATACGCCGAGGGGCTGACGGATCATGTATTCATCAATACCTCGAGCGATATCTTCAAGGTTATATCCCATCATTAATGAAGGCATTCCTGCAGCCACTTCCACGTTCTCGATACCTCGTCGAGTTTCACCCCGAGACTCATCGATTGTTTTCCCATGCTCCATGACACCCGCGCGACTTATCTCTTCAAAAGCATCCTCAAGAAGCTCTCGTAGTCGCGACAGATATCGCGCTCGTGCAAGTGGGGTCATCCGCCGCCACTCGGGGAATGCATCCTGAGCTGCTGTGACTGCCTGACCTAGTTCATTTGCTGTTGAGATAGGGACGCGACCGATGGTTTTCATATTTGCTGGATTGATGATATCTCGATAGGTAGTAGTATTCGCTTCAACCCATTCTCCATTGATATAATTCTTTAATGTGTGCAAACTTTCGAAAGGTTCTTTTAATAAACTCATCTCTGTGTCCCCTTGTCTAAATCTTATCCTTTTGTTTCTCCTTCAGGCTTTATGAAGTTTTCACTTAAAATGTTTATTTGTATGAACAGTTTAGTGGGATGGCCATTGGCGTTGCAGCTCAAGAATTGGTTTCATTCCAGAAGTGGCGAGATGCTGCTCTACGTCAGTAATCGGCGTGTGGTCTCCGAGTGTCTGTTTTTCATTTGCAAGTCTGATGATGAGTCGTGCCAGAATCATAGCACCTTCTTGTAGATTTCGTGGATCCACTTTATCCATGGTATCTGCTGTTGTGTGGCCCCAGCCTCGGCCAACGATTTGGCGTTCTATTGATGGTTCAGCATGCATTGAGATAGTGGGAATTCCTTGGAGATAGAAAGGCCAATGGTCTGATGCGGTTGTGATTTTTTCTTCGAGATGCAGAGGATATTGAATTATGCTGCTGAAGTGTTGCAGTGACGTCATCAGTTGTGGTGGCTGATGAATAGTAAAGGCTACGTGTTGTGTTCCTTTGGCGTAGGCAAGTCCACCTAGCTCCAGATTTATCATTAGAGCGATGTGTTTCAGTTGATTTGGATGCTGCTCGACGTATCGGGTGGAACCTGTAACGCCAAGTTCTTCGCAGCCAAAGGCAATAAATCGGATATTGCGTCTGAATCGATTTTTATATTTCTGGAGGTGTTTTGCAACTTCCAGAATTACTGCTATGGCGGAGAGGTTATCCATGGCTCCTTGCGCAATATCGTGACCATCGTAATGGCCACCAACAATGATCCACTCTGTTGCCTGTCTGCGTCCAGGAAGATCCGCTATGATATTTCGTGAAATTTGGTTAGGAATCACTTGACTTGTGTCTTTGATGCGAACTGTGAACGGGTGGTTATCGGCAAGACGGAGCATTAATGACCCGGTCTCTAAGCTCACCCCTATACCTGGAATTTCACCTCCCATTTTATGCGCTGGACGTAGGCTTCCCGTGGGAGAAAGTTGTCCTGGGTTATGATTCATAAAAATAAAGCCTTTGGCACCATGATCAACGGCATACGCGTATTTTGTTCGCCGATGAACTCGTTCCCCTGAAGGGCTGGTTGCACTAGAACAGAGGACAATGCGGTCTTGGAGATCAATAGAATGTTTTGCGCGAAATTCTTCAGGACTTCCGCTTCCGATATTCACCACTTCGCCTTCGATCTCACCTCCGGGAGATAAAGCAAGAGCAATCGCGGAGAGCGATCGTGATTTTGGCGTAAGCATTTCTAAAGCTACAGTGCCGCGACGCCATCCAAAATATGTGAACTCATGAGTCTTCGCGTTTGTATATCCATAGTTATGAAATTGATCGATAATATAACCTTGGGCGCGAGTTTCACTAAGTGTACCAGCAAATCGGCTTCCCACTTCATCTGCGAGGAAGCGCATGTTGTTGAGGATTGTACTCTCTTGCCAGAGATCGCCAATCACATTTCGTTCAATAGTTTTGAAACGCTGCGTTAACTTCATGTTTCAATCACCGATTCCAGATTTAATGCTCTACCATACTTGATTCCGGGGTTATTAATACCTCGCTTCATTCACAGCGAATGTTTTGATAAATTCTAAAAGTTTAATAATTCTCTGAAACGCATGTTGAATGGCGACAGCGTAGTTGGAATCGTATGCGATCATTGGCACATTAGCGTTTTGTGTAGTGGTCATCTTACTCTATCAGTATCGTCATCTATTTTCGGTTCTTCGATATCGATGGAAACTCAAATCTGCGGTTGAATCGAAGAATCCACCGAAACAGCAAACAGAGATTGTATGTCCCCGCTGTAATGATTCAATGGAAGAAGGGTACATACTTGGGCCTCAAGGCATTTACTGGAACAAGGAAGCGGTTTCACTCCACAATTTTGGATGGCATGATATCCGAAGTGAACCATTAACTTCCCGGTTACCGTTCGATGAAAAAACAGGCTCATTAAAGGCCTTTCGCTGCATGAATTGCGCAATCATTCGTATCGATCTTAAATCGCAGAATCACTATGGCTTCTTCTAGTAAACGCCCATGAGTCCTATACTCTTTCATTTTCTCCATTTTGATAAAGGGGGCAACCACCGCCACATTCAGATAATTGGGGACATTCCTGGCATTTATCAGAAACGTATTTTCTCTCACGTAGTTCAACACAGGTTGGATGATTCCAGATCTGATTCCAATCATCTTGCAGAATATTTCCTAACGGTTCAAAGTAGCTTTGGCAGGGTATGACGTCTCCTGTTGGTTCAATACACATACTAATTCGACATGCACTACAGCTTTTGATCCCCAGCTCTAACTCTAGAGGATTAACCACACAATACTGAGTTGGGGTATACCAAATAAATTCCATTCCTAAGAGCTCTGCATACTCTTGGATTCGTGTCAATAGAGGGTTAAAACGACTCTCCTCAAGTCCAAAGTCCTTCGCGATAGCAGTAGCCTTGCCTGAATGAATGAGCCCGTTACAGGCAAATTGCTGCAATCCGAGATCATGAATGAACTTGATGGTCTCCAGGATATCGTCAGCATTATACTGGTTTAAAGTGGTATTGGTGAGTGTGTAGATGGGTGTCGCGATGGCATTTTTTAATCCTTGCACGGTCTCTTGCCAGCTGCCCTCAATGCCTGTAATCTTATCATGCACCTTTTCATTCGATGATTCAAGGGTGATCTGAATATGGTCCACGCCAGCATCGACTAAGGATGCAAGATATGCGCGATCCTTCAATCGCCGCCCGTTGGTGATGACTCCACTCACTAATCCCTTGTCTTCGGCATACCGAATTAATTGTGACAAATCTTTTCTAAGAGTGGGTTCTCCTCCTGTAAACACGAGATGGGGGATTCCTAGTGTATAAAGGGTATCAATCACCTGATACCATTCCTTCGTGGTGAGTTCGGGGGTTTCACGGGGGCCGCCTGTATAACAGTGAAGGCAGCGATTATTGCATCGATAGGTTAGCGCTAAATCCATACGATAAGGCGCGGACATTGATTGTTGGAAAGGCTCGGCTTTTTCGACTCCCAGGTACGAAATGGGACAGATATCACTAGTCTTTGCAAAAGAATTGACGATGAAGAGAATATCTTGATGATTGGTAAGCGCCGTTTCATAATCGATCTTGTATCGCCGTCGAACCTCTTTTGCGGCTTCTTCTTCGTTTTTTCCAGTGAGGAAATAGTAAACGTGAGCGGTAGCCGTTCGATTTAAAAAGAGCACGCGGGAAGCATCGATGATCAACACGCCATCTCCGTCCTCTTCAACACGAAGATGAAGGCGCAGTCCCTGCCACTCTCCGGTTGCACGATAGTGATATAATCCAGGAGGCACTTTTTTTGGAAAAAGATTATCAATAAACTTCATTCTTATCGAGCACCTCCACCTGCACAGGCACAAGCACAGGAGACACATGCACAGGCACATGCACATGATGCACAGGCACACACACAGCTGGAACGGCGCCGAACCGACCGAGCGGATTGAGCGGACTTTGGTGGAGGAATTAATCGTTTCGCAAAGTTCTCCGCATCACGCACAAGATTATTTGTAGCTTTTTCAATCCCTGAAACAACGCTGTCCGCGAATTCCTGAGCAGGAATAGGCTGATATTCAGGCGTACCGGATGGACGTGTTGGGAGTGTAGGTGCCGTACCTCCACTTCTTGGGACTAGAGGGCTATGCCAGTACCACGCCCATCCAGGTCGCGGTAAGAATAACATGTTAGGCGGAAAGGCAGTGCGAAATTTATCAGAATATTTCTCATCCATTAGGAGCCATTGAAGGTTCTGGTCGATAACGGTTCCTTTCAACTGAGGTGTACTTGCCTGAGTGACTTGGTCCCAAGCTTTAGCGACAATTGAGTTATAATATTTCTCTGTATCCACACGAGAGTAGCCCTTCATTTTCTTATCCACATTATCGCGGAGACTCAAATAAGACCGTGCAAGTCGTTTTTCGTTCAACGATCCCTTTGGTTCAATGGTTTGTAGAAAATCAATTTCGTAATACCGTTTTCGGGGCAAGGAGGTATCTTGCGCTTGTTGCTCAATGTGGGACACTCTGATGAGAGGATCAACCTCTATCACGGAGACCAGTCCTTTCATTAACAGCCCAAAAAGAATCATCGTCAAGACTTTCGCTGGATTGGTGTGTACGACAACTGCTGCCTCGACAGCCGTCAATCCTCGTCGCGGACCTAAGGCTTCAATCGAGATTTTTGGTTTTTCATAATTTTCTTTCCGCCGACGCCGTAGAATAAGAATGAGTGTAACGACTCCTCCTATTACGACGAGGATTAATGCAAGAAATGTCCAAAGATCTGCATCTGAATCAGTGCTTGGGAGTGTCACGTAGGTTTCAGGGATCGAGATCCCAAAGGTTAGTTGAGTATTAGGTAACAAATTGTTTTCTTCCCAGAACACTGCAATGGCTCCATCGATTGTAGTGAAGAATGCTGGCTCCGAGGTTTTGATCTCTTCCTCTGTCACGCCTTCAGGTGGGACGATCGCCACTCGCAGATTCAACACTTCTTCGGGAAAATATGTGGGCGTGAACTGCATCCCAACGTTTCCTTCGTTCATTTCATCGACGAAAACCATATTCGGAACAGCTGCACGGATGATCACTGTATCTTGATCACCCGGACTCATCGGACGCCCAAAGTAGGCTTCGATCTGATAGTTACTTCCACTACTGAGATCATTATAGGTTAACTGGGTTCCATCAAGATTGGTGACTGAATCAATATAAAACCCAGAGGCAGGCATCCCCACGATAATCCATCCTTGAGCATTAGATTCATACGTAATCGTTATGTTGTAAAGTAACTCAATAGACGAATCTTCATTGATCCAGATCGTAGCCCATTCTTTGTCAATGCGATAGGTAACAGCCTGATTAACGTCAGCGAACATGGAGGCATTAGTGTAAGAGATTACTGGAATACATACCATGGTGAGGATGAGGAATATTAGAAACCGCACAGAGTGGCGATTCATTACCATGTTGGCTCCTCGGTTAACTCTACTTTATTTCCGCAGTAGTTGCAGGTAATAAAGGGTCGACCATCGACCACTACTAACTTATCTGCGTCAAGATTTGCACTGCAGATTGGACAGGGAATCGCTTTTGTAGTAATGGGACCTGATACATCTATGGTTTGTCGGATTTCGATTGGTTGCTTCTCCCGGGAAAAATAGAGTAAAACAAGCGCAATCGCAATTAAAGCGATCCCTGGCAAGAGTCTGTACTCGTAGGGAGGAAACGCGGCCATCAGGAACAGTCCTCCCAAGACGATGAATCCAGCTGAAATTGCGTATAGTACCCACTTTAACACGCCTTTCGCCATGCTCTATTTCCTCAATATAATTATCACATTAATCAGGCTAAAATTTATGCTTTTGGAGATTTCATCGGATATTACGCTATCGATTTTTGATTACAAATCTTTTATTTAAGAAGAGACTAATATGAAGGAAAATTGTTTAATTATGTTGGTGAAACATTATGGCAACGATAAATCCTGCAAAGCCCTGGATTGTCCGCGACTACCTTAATTGTAGCGGCTGTAGGCGTTGTGAAATTGCATGTACCCTCTCCCATGAAGGGCAGATTTGGCCTGAAGCCTCACGTGTCCGGGTTTTTATGTTAATTCCGGGTGTGGAGATTCCGCATCTTTGTGCCCAATGTCATGATTATCCCTGTGTCGCAAGCTGTCCATTTGACGCATTATCGGTGAATGAGGGTACCTCCGCGGTCATCGTCGATAAAGAGCACTGTACAGCCTGTGGACAATGCATGACAGCTTGTCCTGGCCAGATTCCGCATCTTCATCCTACAAAGGAATACATGTTAATTTGTGATCTCTGTGACGGTGATCCTCAATGTGCCAAAGTCTGCACCGACGCCGGGTTTAATGCATTACGGGTGGTTGAAGAAGTGAAATCTGTGTCTCACAAACTCTTCTCGAAAACCCCTGACCAATTAACAAGACAAGTAGCAGAAAATTTGTACTTAGATAAAGCAAAGGAGCTGATCTAACATGACAGGAGGTTATGCAGGGAAATTCATTGATGTTGATTTAAGCAACACGACCGTCACGGCAACCACCTTCCCCGAGGATATTCTGTACCAGTATCTTGGAGGTCGTGGGTTAGCAGCGAAAATCCTTTGGGATCGGTTGGGCGATAACTGGAACCAGGTGGATCCCCTTGGACGTGAAAACGTGCTTCTAGCATTAACGGGGCCACTCACGGGCTATTTCAGTGGAGCTCGCATCTGTGTCTCAGGAAAATCACCACAGAGTAACGGCATCATTGGCTCAACATTGAGTGGTGAGTTTCCAATCGAATTAAAATGTTCGGGATGGGATGGCGTTATTGTTTCTGGAAAAGCGCAGAACCCTGTGTATCTGTATATCGATAATGATGCGGTTGAGCTTCGCAACGCTCAACACCTCTGGGGGTTAGATGGGAAAGAAACCGTCAAAGTGCTCACGAAGGAGATTAAAACCGAATTAGATGAAAAGTATAAGCGATTTGGTGTCCAGAAAGAACCCGCCATGCTATATATTGGGCCTGCTGGAGAAAACCGCATCCGGGTTTCCGCGGTGATTCAAAAGTGGTCACACGCTGCAGGTTATGGAGGTTACGGTGCGGTGATGGGTGCTAAAAATCTGAAAGCTATCGTAGCGAAAGGCATGGGGCCGCTTCCCTCTGTCGCTGGCCCTGAAGAAGTGGTTCAATGCATGGATGAAACCGCGCAGATCGCATATCGTAAGGATCGATTACGTCGCTGGGGAACTGGCTACGCAGGTTATGAAGTGGGAGCGGATCGAAGTTCAGAACCTGTCAAAAATTGGCAAGAGGAATGGCATGATGAACAGAGCATGGGCGGGGATCAATTTGATTTTCGCTATTGGGTGAAACGTTATTGGGGCGATTATGGCTGCCCCGTCACGTGTCTCAAACTCGCTGTTCTTCGAGCAGGACCTTACAAAGGCGCGATCACTGATAACCCGGACTACGAGATGGAAGCCTATCTAGGGCCAAATCTCGGTGTGTTCGATCCGGATGGAGTGATTTACCTCACGTCACTTATCGAGGATTTAGGATATTCAGGCATTAACGGTGGCAACGTGATGGCGTTTGCAGCAGAACTCTATCAACGAGGAATCTTATCTCAAGCGGATCTCGGTGGCTTGGACTTAAAATGGGGTGACGTGAAAGCATTCGAAGAACTCGCGTATAAAATCGCTAATCGAGATGGCCCCTTCTTTGATATCCTGGCAGAAGGCACCTATCGCGCAGCAGTCAAAATCTCGGACCTGAAAGGTGTCGATGTGATGCCCTACGCAATTCACGTGAAAGGTGTAGAAATTGGTGCCCATGGTACTCGAAGTGGATTAGATTACACGAAAGATATCTGTTATGCTTGTTCCGTCCAAGGCGGCGATCATACCTCCACTGTCACCGATGCATACGATGACATGGACACTGTTTTTCAAGACTCAAGCGTGTACTGCAACGTCATTAGCTGGGGCGGCGGTCTCGGAGATCTTCCGTGGCGATTCCTTCGAGCCGTGACGGGTTGGACAATGACGGAACAAGAGTGGAAAACCACACTGAGCCACCGCATCGTTCATATTCAGCGCGCCGCAGAACTTCTCGGAGGACCTGATGTTGCTTGGACACCCCGCATTGATGACGACAATCCACCGCGATTCTACGACCCCCTTCCTTCCGGCCCCCACAAGGGCGCAACCACCGACAAAGCCGAAGTTCAGCGCCGTAAACGAGAGTATTATGACATCATTGGCTGGGACGCTCATGGCATACCTACAAGTCAAGTGTTACGGAAACTCGGATTGGACACTGTCGACACAAGCTTACAACAACTGAGAGAAGCGTAATCTTTTTCTCTCCCCTCCTTTGTGTAAGGAGACTATTGAAGGGTCAATCGTGAAGATCACAATACGAGCATTCGGAACGTTGTTAATGGCGTTAAACCGCACGTTCGAAATCGAGCTCGATGATCAATCCACCATCCAAATTCTCTTACAGCAACTGACCTTACAAAATCCATCAACCTTATCCCCTTTACTATGGGATTCGACGCTTACTCTCCTTATCAATGGCCGCAACATCTACTCTCTTCACGGTATGAACACCATCTTACAAGATAGCGATATCGTCACGCTTATTCCATTTGTTGTTGGCGGATAAATCTCAGTACCGATGCGCGTGGGCTGTCCTTGATAGCTGTATTGTTAAAGAGAGCGCTGTTCTCTTCGATGCAAGCGAAATTTATCACCATGGATAGCTATATCTTTATTTTCACGAGACGCGAGTTAACAGAGATGAATTAGCTCGAGAACATAACGTTTATCAATAACATTAGATGCCAAGTACTTGAATTATTAACTAGGCGAAAATCATTGTTTAAATATTCTCTTGATGCCGCTACCTCTGATAATGCCGATTTACTGGCTGTCCAAGCCCAACGGAAAATTATGTGGCGAAAACAACCAGCTATTGTCCGTGTGGAAAAACCACTTCGGCTGCGTAGAGCTCGAAGTCTGGGATATAAAGCGAAACCGGGGTTCACAACAGTCCGAGTTCGGGTTCGACGAGGCGGGCTTCGAAAAAGCCCACCAAGGGGTGGAAGACGCCAACGCCATGCCGGCTTCACTCGAAAAGTACCCGCGAAAAGCATGCAATTAATTGGAGAAGAACGGGTAGGGAAAGCATATCCCAATCTTGAAGTCTTGAATTCTTACTGGGTAGGCGAAGACGGTCAATACAAATGGTTTGAAGTTATCCTCGTTGACCCTCATCACGCAGGGATTCAGCGAGATAACGATATTAATTGGATCTGTGATAAATCGCAGCAAGGACGCGTCCACCGAGGATTAACCAGTGCCGGTAAAAAGATGCGGGGACTGGGACATTAAGCGATCCCACCTATATGCATCGATGCACATATCCGCTTTCATTCACGCGACAGAAGATACGATCAAAGTCATTGAAGCCTGTCAACAACTTCTCCCAGATGCCTTCCGAAATGATATACTTTTTACACAACACAAGCTACAGGGGCATCATCGTAACCCGATCATTCTCCTCGAGACCACCATTCAGGACCCTGCTATTATCACAGAATCTATCACCACTATTGCCCAACAGCTCCGATCGACCGATCACCACCAACTATGGTATGACCGTCATCGCTACCTTGACGCGAAAGGCAACTTATACATCCGCTTTGATAAGCAGGCAGCATATAATAAACAACTTACCTTCAGTCAAGCGGACCCAATCCGCGTCAAAATCAAACCAAAAGGGTCAATTAAGCATATAAGCCACCTCACTGACATTTTTCCTGAATTCTTCACGATTCACCAAAACACATGAAGGCTCCTCCGTGATCCGAAAACATAAGAAGAGATACATGGGCTTTTACATCCCCTCACATTCTAAACTCACGAAACACCAACTTCTCTCCCAGTTCATGCACGAGCTCCCAACAACACCGCGTCAACGAGTTCGCATGATCGAATACCACGCCGCGACAGGAATCGGGATTCTCCTCTGCGATCACACACACCTACCGCAGTTACATCAAGTTTTTCAAAAGCTCTCAAAAACCACCCCGCCCTCTTACTCCATCCACCTTCTCGGCGTGTCAGGTACCCTTAAAACCTTACGCCGAAAGTTCCTCAACCGCAAATCTGAGCCTATTGTCTAGATACGAAAAACCTTTTAGTCGCAACGATCAATCAAACATGAAATAGGTCACGAGGTGAAATAGGTCATGGCAATGTTTACAGCCCCTGGAGCATATGACAGAGCAATTACCGTATTTTCCCCCGACGGGCGACTCTTCCAAGTTGAATACGCCCTTGAAACTGTGAAACGGGGATCCACTGTTCTTGGCATATCATGTCCAGAAGGCGTTGTTTTAGCAGCTGAAGAACGAGCTGCCACGAAGCTTCAAGATCCCGCTTTTTCTTGGAAAATATTTGAGATAGATGAACATTTGGGAGCTGCGATCTCGGGATTAAGCTCTGATGCCAGAATATTAATTAATCAAGCTCGCGTTTTTGCCCAAAGTAATCGATTAACCTACGACGAGCTTGCAGATGTTGAAGTCCTCTCAAAACGAGTAGGAGATATCAAGCAACTGTACACCCAACACGCTGGAGTCCGCCCCTTTGGAGTCTCTATAATCTTCGGTGGCGTCGACAGCAAAGGTAGTAAGATCCTGCAAACCGATCCCAGCGGCGCAGTGTGGGCGTATAAAGCGGTCTCGGTCGGCGCAGGTAGTGATACTGTTCGCAGCATCTTGGAAGAAAAGTATCGCGATGACTTGACGCTTGAAGAATCCCTCCTCCTCGCAGTTGAATGTCTATCAAAAGCTATTGAAGGACCCCTAGATCCCAGTAAAATGAAGATGGCAGTAATTCCTGCAGAAACGCGAAAAATCAAGAAACTATCGGATTCAGAAATCACGAACTATATCAATAAACTCGAAACGTAAGCTTGGTAATTACTCATGGGTGAGAACCACACCACCGCTCGCCTAACTAAAGCCGGTGAACGTTTCGAAATCTTAGTCCGACCCGACCGAGCCTTCGATTACAAGCGCGGGAAAACCGGTGACATCGACCACATTCTCGTAGCTGACGCGATTTTTACCGATGCCAGTAAAGGCTTACGAGCTTCTGAAGACAAATTACACACCGCATTTCAAACCACTGATCCCTATGTCATTGCCGAAATTATAATACAACAAGGCGAGCTTCAACTAACAATAGAACAACGACGCGAACTTGTCCGAGAAAAGCGAAAACAAATTGTCGCTTTCCTAACACGAAACTGCATTGACCCGCGCACGCGATCTCCGCATCCACCTCTTCGGATAGAGCAAGCCCTAGATCAAATCAAAATTACCATCGACCCCTTTCGCGACGGAGAAGAACAAGCACGGGAAGTAATTGATAAATTACGACCGATCCTTCCTCTTCGAATCGAACAGATCCGCATTGCAGTCAAAGTCCCCCCAGAATATGGTGCACAAACCCTCGGAATGGCACGATCTTTTGCCACAGTATCACAAGACGAGTGGCAACGCGACGGTTCATGGATCGGAATCGTTGAAATGCCCGCAGGATTACACACCGCGTTCCTTGACCGCTTAGGCCGGATCACACATGGCAATTACCAAACAAAAATATTAAAGTGAGCAAGAACAGGTTAACAGAACAAGAAAAGAGATTGAATAACGGAATACAGTAGAGACGATCATTCAACCTTTTTATAGAAAAATATTAGAATACCTTGAAAGAAGTGGAGAACAGACAGTATGACTTATCTGATAGAAAGCCGGAAAATCGTTATTCCCGGCGAATTATTAGCCGAAGGCGAATACCGTGCCGGTCGGCATACCTATCAACAAGATAAAAAAATCTACGCATCCATCGTAGGATTAAGCAACCACGTAGGACGCAACGTTTACGTCGTCGCCCTCAAGGGCTGTTATTTACCTCAAATTGGGGACCCAGTGATTGGAAAAATTATTGCCATGCGATTGGGAAGCTGGATCGCAGACATTAACGCGCCCTACACCGCCAATTTATTCGCGTCCGACGTCTTTGATCGCCCATTTAATTCACGAAAAGAGGATATGACACGGATCTTTAATATCGGTGATCTAGTGTTAGCGAAGGTAAAATCTTTCGATCGAACCCGTGACCCCTCTCTCACCACGCGAGAATCCGGTCTAGGACGGATCGTGCATGGCCGCATCATCACGATGACACCCACCAAGATTCCACGTCTTATCGGTCGCCGAGGCTCCATGATTAATTCCATCAAACGCGAGACCGGCACGAATATCACGATTGGCCAAAACGGATTGATTTTGATCAGCGGTAAGCGACTCGCATATGAAAACCTCGCGATCAAAGTCATCGACTTAATTGAGACGGAAGCACACACTTCCGGCCTCACTGAACGAGTAACGAAATTCATTAAAGAGGAGAAAAGTGTTTTAAATGACAAAAACTAAGTCGGTCACCTTAATTAAAAAGGGCGTCCGAACCGATCAACGTCAGATCACCGATTTACGCACAATCACGATTGAGGTAGGAACCCTGGACAAAGCCAATGGCTCCGCCTATCTGACCTGGGGCAAAAATAAAATATTAGCTGCGGTGTATGGACCCCGTGAAGTTCATCCCCGCCACCTGGCTAAACCCGATCGCGCGTTTGTCCGATGCCGCTACCACATGGCACCTTTTTCAACGGATGAACGAAAACATCCTGCACCGTCACGCCGCGAAGTCGAGTTGTCAAAAGTCATTCGCATGGCGTTAGAACCAGCGATTATAACGGATCTCTTTCCCCGTACCGGCATCGATATTTTCATTGAAGTGCTGCAATCCGATGGGGGAACACGGTGTGCAAGCATCACTGCAGCCGCGGTCGCTTTAGCAGATGCGGGAATCCCTCTCCGGGATCTTGTTGTCGGATGCGCAGCTGGGAAAATTGAGGGCCAAATCGTATTGGATTTGAATGATGTCGAGGATCAAAAGGGAGATGCAGATGTACCTGTCGCAATCATGCCACGAACCGGAGCAATAACCCTGCTTCAAATGGATGGACTGCTCACCCAAGACGAATTTCGGCAAGCCCTTGACTTGGCAATTCAAGGCTGCATGACCGTCTATGACCTCCAAAAAGAAGCGTTAACACATAAATATATCCAACCCGCAGAGACCCCTGTGCCCGATACCCCAGAGGATACCACTGCATCGGAAACATCTGAAGACACACCTGAAGCACCTAAGACACCAGAGGAATCAAATGGTGATGACGAGGAGGTCTCAGAATGAGTGACTCTTTTGAAGTAATCGCGAACATTCAGCGACGACGCATTCTTGACCACCTCAGTCAAGACAAACGGATTGATGGTCGAGGCTTACTAGATTACCGATCCATTCAAGTCAACCCTGGTGTAATTGGTAAAGCGTCAGGCTCGGCATGGGTCTCCATCGGAAAAACCCAAGTCCTCGTTGGAATCAAAGTGGAGACCGGAACACCCTATTCCGATAAACCTGATGCAGGCGTGCTCACAGTGAATACTGAACTTGTACCAATCGCGTCACCTAGCTTCGAGCCAGGACCTCCGAATGAGAATTCTGTCGAACTGGCGCGAGTTGTCGACCGAGGATTACGCGAATCACAAGCGGTTGATTTATCGAAACTCTGCATTATCCCCGGTAAACTGGTGTTTATTGTCTTTGTCGATATTTACATTCTAGACCATGACGGTAATCTCTTCGACGCTGCTGCTTTAGCTGCCATCCTCGCTCTTATGAATACCACAGTACGCGGATACACCGTCTCTGATGAAGGGACAATCGAGTATACGGACACCACGTCTCCGCTACCTCTCCAAAACATCCCTGTCGAAGTCACAGTTGTGAAGATTGGGGATAAACTACTTCTCGATCCCACGATCGAAGAAGAAGCCCTGATCGATGCCCAAATCACAATTGCCACCGGGGAAAATCAGGAGATCTGTGCGATCCAAAAAAGTCAAGTTGGAACCTTGACGCTCGATGAAGTTCATCAAGCGATGGAGATCGCAAAGAATAAAGCTGACGAGCTCCGAACCAACGTGCTAGGGGCTTATCGGTAATGGTGAGACGCAAACGAAAAAACCCTGTCGGACGCCTTGGCGCGCGCTACGGTAAACGAGTCCGAGAACGTGTCGCGGACATTGAAGTTGGATTACGACGTAACCATCCCTGCCAAAACTGCGGGTTTCGCGCAGTCAGTCGTGTCAGTGTCGGCGTCTGGAAATGCCGGAAATGTAGTCGTACCTTCAGTGGAGCCGCATACACGCCCACAAGCGACTTAGGTATAACCGCGGAACGAAGCATCCCCTCCTCTTCATAACGATCCCTTCCCGTTACCCTCTCTCTTTTTCTGAGTGAGCACTTGATTCATGACTCCGTACCCCAGATCAAAACCCAATACGTTGAACATAATATGATACGGGATCCACGTTAATATCCCTAAACTGATTATGACGAACTTCAATATTGGGCGAAACCGAAACATGACCCCATACCAATATGAAGTATCAGTACTGCGGTCATGCCCCACTTCATCTAACGCGGCAGCACACGCAACAATCACGATCAACCAGAGCGCCGGAAGAGGAGCTTGAAATAGGATAGCGAAAAGAATTGTCGCTATAACGCCCACACTCAAATTCATACGATCAACTTTCTGCGCCACGATCACGCCGAGTAATAACCCAAAAATCAAAGCCCCATTCAACGGATCTTGCGCTGCCAAGAGTCCAAAAGAGCCTGCAGTCAGGATCGCAGAGAAATATGCCGGAAACTTGCGCCCAAGCTCACCCCAATGATCCGCAAGTTTTAACGTGACGCCACTCACGCTGAAGATGAGAAGTTGCAGCTCAATGGATACCACGATCGTATGCACCACTCCTTGTTTGTATAAAGGTTAATAGATACTTGAAGAAACTGAGGGCAACGAGGTCAGATGGATGATACCCAAATCCGCACGCGTTGAGATGTCCAATGTGGCCAGATCACATACTAGTTAAAGGTAACCGTAATCGAGATGACTCTCTTATTGGATAGTGAGGCGACATTGTCGTCAATCGAATACACCAGTACCGTGATGAGTTTTTCTTCTTCTTGTCCCATAGGTTGCGGACCTTGGACGGTGATAGGGATCGTGGTTTTTTTATCGAGGACACCTTTCGTGGGATGAATGAGGGTATAATTGTTCGGATTAGTTTGGATATTCGTCAATTGCTCCCCAGTTAATGGATTATAAAACACAAAATCCTCAGCGGTATACATAATTCGTAATTCAAAAACTTTCGAAGTATCGGCGGTATTTTCGATTTCGACTGTTAGGGTCGTATTTTCTCCCATTTTGATTCTATCATTTTCAAGAGTGAGATTAGAGATGCTTAAGCCTTCAGGAGAAGGCGTTTCAAGACCTCCCAAGCTTGAAATGACAATGACAGCAGCGATGATGGCGATAATGATGATGATGAGGGGATTCCGTAATTGCGACGCCATAGTTTATCCTCCATGCGCTAGCTGCGTATTCCTTTACATATGTAGGGTTTCCTGCTTTTATCTTTTAATACGTGCGCGTGATTTGACAGGGCGTTAATCACGGAGTTTGTCGGCGATGGATTTAAGCTCGCCACTTTCATAAATCCGGATTTTCGTATTGAGGCGAACTCGAACACCGAGGCGGCGAAAGAACCAGAAGAGTTGTTCGCCAGTAATTTGGTTTCGGAGCCGCCCGGAATTGATGAGTTTAACCAATGCTCCCTCGAGTTCTTTGGTAACTTGTGGATATTGGGCCATCGCAGCATTCCAGACTTCCCAAGCGCGTCCGACAAAGACTTGTCGTAAAACGTCTATAGGCTGTGGTGGCGGGGGAGCAGGGGTACTCGGCACATCAGCTTCCTCTTCTTTTTTCTCCGCCTCCATTTTCTCGATGAGGAGTCGGCGTTTTAAAAGCTGGAGTTTCCGCCGCTTCAACAGCTCAATTTGGGGGTCATCAGACATCGTGACGTCTCCTATAGCATATGCAATTTCATCTTCACGAATAAGCCTTTCGTTACTGCGTCCTGTACAGCAGGATGCGTAAGCGGAGATGAAGCGATGGATCGAGATGGTTGAGATCATCTAGCAATGGAGGTGAGGTTATGTCGACTCCATCGCTCACAACACAGATGTCCGAGAACATATGTAAATATAAAGTATAAAATACGTACTTTAATATCGCATAGCATCCGTACGCGACCCTGACATCTTAACATATTCAACCATCTTTTCCACGCGTTCAGATAGTAGCAGAGAACTTGTCTATATAAGCGAATCATCTGAATGATAATACGCCCAACAGTCCTAGAGATATCTCCAAAAGACGCTTTGCTATCATTCATGGATTTAAGAATGCTAATGCCTTTATTCAAAAAGAGCGGAATTGCTAGTAGAATGTTATAAACTTCTAAAACTTGGCTTAGACCATTATCCTTTGCCCGCAATCACGTTGATCTGCTCTGCATGCATAAATCCCTGAACAAGCCTCACCTCTTATATCATGAAGAGAGAGTCAAAAAATCTTTCTCGACGGGTGGCATGGTACAGATCCGTGCGGGCACTCCATCTTCGTCCTAGCCAGCTAGCGATCCTTTATGGCCGAACATTGGATTCACCAAAGTGAAACCATCCTTAAGAAAATTGAAACCTTTCTCGAGCAGAAACCAAAAGATCGTTTAGAGCGAATTACCGAGATTCTTTTTACCCTCAACGTTCTCGATATGAGCCTGCATGGATGGCGTGGTTGGATTCAGAACTTGAATTTCATGTCCCATTTCTCCGATGAAGATTTGGAACACATGGAAGAGGGTATTCTGCGGTTAACGCAGGCATTCGTGGAATACGATATTGAGATTACCACGAAGCATCAAGCAAAGATTCCGCAAGCGTTGATCGCCGAACGCGACCGAACAACACCCGCAACAACCCAGCGCACCAGCCTGTATGTGTAATCCCCCCCATTCATGGAATCAGTTACCTATTCATCCTGAATTTGTTATCGTATTTATGTTAAAACAGGCGAGACATGTTCTCTTGTATACATATTGTAAACACATGCATACTTCTCACTAACCCCTCGTTCTGTCGATGAGGTTTTGAGCTATTACTGGGTTATAGAGTAGATATTCCGAGGATGAAGAGAATGCCAGTCACAAAAGTCATCTCTGCGCTCGCGTTATCCGCGATCACGCTGGCTTCCATTTACTTTGCTGTCTTTGCCCTCTCCATCTTTCTCGGTATTTCTCTTGTGTAGCGAACCTTGAAGACTATGAGTAGACCTGCTCGTTTAACTTGGTGATGACTTTGCCGTCGAATAAAATCACGATCGAGGCTCGAGATCGAACGGGGAACAAGATCGCGGTCTCGCTGCAGGGGCGGTTAAGAAAACAGAAAGTTCTGCAACTTCTTGACCTCATTGAACTCTTAGGCGGAGTCTCCTCCTCCGTCGCCTCCTCTTAACCGTACTTCCCTCTCATCACTTCGTTTTCGTTCGTGATTACGCGTGTGTATATGTGCTGAACCACTTGAGTTCGGATCCGTTCAGGTCGCAAGGTATTTGTGACTTCAGTTCTTTGAGGTATGAGGATGACTGAAATTGTGTTTCACGGAGGTGTGAACGAGATTGGCGGTAATAAGATTCTGGTCCGGGATCAGGACGTCGCGTTGTTCTTCGATTTCGGGCACTCCTTCACGTATGGCAATCAATTCTTTGTGAATTGGCTAAGACCACGACGAATATATGGCGTTCGCGATTATTTCGAGTTCAATTTGTTGCCATCGATTGAAGGATTATATCGAGACGAATATCTGTCCCAGACGTCCCTTCCCTATACTTCTCCAAAGTTCCAGGGGGTCTTTCTGTCGCATGCCCATTTTGATCACATCGGACAGCTTGGATTTCTGGATCCGAGGATTC
>CAJIBO010000100.1_pt1 | contig 47316 bp, 43 predicted proteins | sample 9199371 | NCBI WGS metagenome assembly CAJIBO01 (sample SAMEA7708307, study PRJEB35096) | sediment metagenome | biome: marine neritic benthic zone biome [ENVO:01000025]; feature: sediment [ENVO:00002007]; material: shallow marine sediment [ENVO:03000034] sea grass bed [ENVO_01000059] ... | reverse complement strand
CTGGGTCGCCAACGTTTTTGAGTTTGCTCTTCAATGGTATTCATGATCTCTGAGCCCGACATCGCCTGTTCTTTGAGTAATCGGAGCACAGTATAACGAAGGTAACCTTTTGGCACAGAGGCCATGTGGCGCATCCAGTGTCGAAATCGGGGAAATGGTGGGTGGTGGTCTGAACACATCATAATCACACTTATTTGATCAACTACGATATCAATATAGATATCAACATCAATATAAATATTTTTGGATTTTCCACGTCAATATTAAGCAGAATCATCATCACGCAATCTTGCGGAGAATGTCAGATGAACGCATACTTAACTGATATCCCGCCTTATACGAGCCACGCGTGCGTAGAAAACAGGTCTTTACACAAGCTAATTTTAAATGCGTTAACAAGCTCCTCATAAGAGAACAATTGGAAAACGAAGAATCATATAGACTGTGAAGGAATCAAGATGAGTACCGACTCCTATATGGTAGCAACAGCTGCAGCAATTATTGAAAGACAAGGAATACACGAAACGGAAGTGTATTTTCAAACACGAAATAAGCCCTCTATGACTTCTTATGGAACACTGGAACTTCCAGGAGGTCGAATCCAAAAGGGGGAAGATGTCTTCTCAGCATTGAAACGAGAAGTAAAAGAAGAAACAGGGTTATCCCTTAGTAATATTAAACCAAGTATCGTCACAAATCTTCAAGGATTGGATGGTCGAGTCGGCTATGCCTTCACGCCCTTCTGTTGTAATTCCTATAATGGAAGTCCCGCAATAGGTTTTATCTTTCTCTGTGAAGCGGATGGAGAGCCAAATGCCTTGAGTTCAGAAGCGGAAAACCCGCAATGGATTCCTCTTTCGGAAATCAGAAAGCTGATCGAGGAAGAGCCACACCGCTTTTTCTATTACTATCTTGGGGCATTGAAGTATTACTTGGAACAAAAAGAATGACAACATGGAGGTTCGTGAAAATAGTGATTAATAGCTAGCTAGCCAGCCTTATCCTTTTTTTGTATGAGCTTAGGCTGTTTCCATTCCTCACGTAAAATACTATAAATTTTTGAATCTCGCCATTCTCCTTGTTCAAAACTGGCTTTTCGGATGATGCCTTCTTCCATAAAGCCCAATTTTGTCAGCACTTGTTGCGAGGCGCCATTCCTAGTATCGGTTAATGCTTGGATACGGGCAATATTTTTACTGAGAAAGAGATAATCTACGAGGAGCGTTGCTGCTTCAGTACAATATCCTTTGTTGCGTTCCTTTGGAACGATGCCATATCCAATTTCATGTCGTTTCCGGGCTAGATAATGAGCGACATAACCGACCTTGGTTCCATCATGTTTAACGATAAAAAACCATTTGCCTCCATTATTCAATGTGTGATCATATTGGGTTTCTAGCTCGCCGCGTGTCTCTTGAAATATGGGTTCATAATGTCCGATGAATTTTAAGTCATTCACCCAGTGTTTGATAGTGACGAGATCTTCTTTCTCTATCACTTCTAGATTAATTGTGTTTCCTTTGAGCAAGGAGTTACGTCTCCTATGTTGCATACGGAGGGTTCTGGCTCATAATTCTTTCTCTATATTCCTCTTCTTATTATGCACTCTAGAGGGGTATAGTAGACACTGATTATTTCTGCCGTCTTCTTAAGGCTTTTATGAAAAGATTGTGCTTTATTGTCTTTATGTCGAAACTATCTGAGATAGTTCAGCAATACTCCACAAAAGAAATAGTTCTGGAACTTATAGCAGTTAATATTGTTCTCATCCATATCTTGCTATTTGTTGTTACGTTATAACTCACTAATAATTATTTATGGGACTTGAGTTCGACGCTTACCCGCACTTTCAGGCTTTGTTAGATCGTACATTTTATGTGGTTACTTGTGTTTTTTTAGATGAACAGAGGGGATTGATACAAAGATACCACGGGCGTGTCTTCCTCGGATTCTGGATCATTAGAATTGGGTATCCACATGATTTACACTGTCGTGTTGTTGGTTGGATTCGATGACGTTGGGGAATCGGTGCAGAAAATGAGCACACTCCTTGAAAATAGCCTTCACATCCAACAAATCGTTTGTGTGTTTTTTTTGAATGGATAATTCGAAGCTGATGACCACATTGGGGGCACGTTCCGACTATTGTGTCGGTATCTCGGGCGTTATGATAGGTGGCTGCAAGTTTACCGCCGATTTCCTCTTCTCGACGTTGAAACTCGTCTAAGATCTCAGTGAGTATCTGCTCTGCTTCTTGAATTACTTCTTCTTTTTGGATGGTTCCATTGTACACGTGTTCCATTTTTTGTTCAAATTCTCGGGTGAGTTGAATGCTGACGATCGGTGGGCAGTAGGTTTGCAAGATTTCAACGACAGCTTCACCTAACCGGGTGATCTGAATGTTTCCTTGTAGATAGTTGCGATTGAATAGTGTTCGGATGATCGCGGAGCGGGTTGATCGCGTACCTAAACCTTGTGATTCGAGTGTTTGAATTAGTGACGCTTGTGTATATCTGGCAGGAGGACGGGTTTCTTTAGCAAGAAGTCGCAGGTTAATAAGCTGTAGTTTTTGACCTTTCGTGACTTCGGGAAGAGCGGTGTCGTCAGCGCGTACATAGGGATGATATGCCTGATACCATCCTTCTCGCCGAGTTTGAATGCCTGTCGTTGTGAATAGTTCATCGTGAAGTGTAATTGTCACGACTTTCCTTTCTCGAATCGCGGCTTCCATAAACGTCGCGAGAAAGCGTTTACAGATGAGGTCATAGAGTTTGGCAGTTTGACCTCGCAGAGGTTTACGAGGTGGTTCATGCGTGGGGTAAATCGCGATATGAGCAGGATCTTGTTTCTTTCCTTCTCGTGGGGTTAATTGCGGGGACTGCAGCAGACGAGACGCAACTGGTCGATATGGGTGCAGGGTCATCAGTGCCTGAAGGATGCGTCGATAGTTGATCTGCGCTGGTAATTTTTGACTACTGGTTCGTGGATAGCTAATAAATCCATTAGTATATAGCTTCTGTGCGATGCTGAGAGTTTTGTCGGGTGCAAATCGAAATTGGTGGTATGCTTCTGTCTGAAGATCCGTCAGGTTGAATGGTGTGGGTGGTTGATGGTGAAGAATTTTATTGCGGATCTCACTCACGATAGGTGTCTGGCCGATACATTTCGTGACGATTTGTTGAGCCTCAGTTTCTTCCCAAAATTTATCATGAATATGAAGGGCAGCAATGGCAACTCCACGGATTCGTGCCTGCAGTTGTATTTGCCAGTAGGGTGTCGATTGAAATTCGCGAATCTGCTTTTCTTTCTCGAGTAGGAGATTCAGAGTAGGCGCTTGGACACGTCCTGTTGATAAGATTTGAAATCCGGACTGTAAGTGTTTTTGGAGGGCCAGTGTGAGAGCACGCGTCATATTAATGCCGTAATAATAATCTAAGAAGTGTCGAGTAATCCCTGCGTTGATCATATTCCACTCAAGATCATCAGCCATTTGCTCATACGCTGCTACTAAATCTGTTGTCGTTAATGTCGAAAAACGCATGGATTTTGCTTGCTCAGTCCTACAAATAAATCGCAGAATATTATAAGCGATAATTTGCCCTTCAAGATCATAATCCGTTGCGACAATGAACTCTGACGCATTCTCCGCGAGATCTTGGATATTTAAGAAATATTTTTGTGAAAACCTCGCACTTTTATTAACTTTATAACTTTCAATCCACTCAATCTCAAAGATAGGATACGTCCATCCTTTCTTCTTTTGTCTCAATGTAAACAAATGTCCAACCGCAGGAACAACGATGTGTTTGATATCCCTTCGTGTGAAAGTATAATAGGCGATACCTCGCTTCTTTACGGCTTTCATCGTCTTGTCAGCCAGCGCAGAAGCTACTCTTCGCGCAGCATCAGGTTTTTCCACGATGATTAAACGATAGCTCATGAGTGAATCACACGTTCAAACTAAGGGAAACGCGCAGTAGAAACGAGCCAGCTAACTATTCTTTGTAACTTAACTGTAATGGAGTTTTGTCCTATTGAATTTTATTGGGTTGTATCCCACAAGGTTATTAGATGAACTCGGTTTCAGTCAAAAAGGGGGAAGGGTTAAGATACGCCCATTGTACGGAGAAATTGGACTAAAGATGCGAGTGATACCGTGGTTTGTGCAATAGCAATATACTTGTTATCCGCAAGATCTTTTATGGTTTTAATGTGAAAGGCTTTTTGCAAGAGGGTTGCATCACCTTCAGAGACTCCTGATATGGCTGACACAGGTTTGTTTGCAATTTCAACAAATTCGGCCGATTCATAACCTCTATCCAGAATTTCGCCAGAACAATCCGAGAAACAGCTGATGCTCTGCGCAATGCGGACATATTTATTTGTGGCAAGGTCTCCTACTGTCTCGATATTAAACGCTGCTTTCAAGTCTTCCGCATCTGACTCACTAACACCACTAATTGCAGCAACTGGAGCAGTTGTTAATTCGACAATATTCAATGATTCATAGGCTTTATTAAAGAATCTAACGATAAATCCGGGGTCTTCCGCCATTTCATTTTTCACCGTAATAAGTTCGTCAAGATAAGAAATATCTTCTCAAAATCTCATATTAACTTTATTCGGTTTTGTGTGAGCGGGTTAACCACAGTACATTGACTAGAGGTTGTCTTTAATCATGTCTTCCGTTAGCTGTTGTTAGCTGTCTTTCGTCTTTTTAGCTTCCTTTCAGTTAACGAGTGCATGCCAGTCATATCATATGCCCTTTGTTAGACAAGAGAGTTTAATATGCCCTCAACCCACATTAGAACTAGTATCCATTTGAATGTTGGAGGTGAATCGTTTGGTTGTAGTTAAAATAATTGAATTAGTGGGAGTCTCTGAAAACAGTTGGCATGACGCCGTTGATAACGCTATACAAGAAGCAGCCCGAACAGTGAAAAATCTTCGTGGTGTTCACGTCAAAAAGTGCACTGGCAAAATTAACAAAAACAAGATTATCGAATACCGTGCCACAGTTAAAATTTCTTTCGTCGTTGAACGATAGAACCCACACTGGTTAGCTGACTCGGTTTGCTATCGTTGATAGAGATAGATCTCACGCCACAATCCTTCCACTTTGGAGGGTCTCCACCTCGACATTTTGTAATCAAGAGAGACCACCCTGGATCCAGGCTTTAGTTCTCGCTCGAGCTTAGATCTTAACATCTCGTTTCCCTTGGTTGAAAGATATAACGTAATCACATCTGCATCACCAACCGACGTCTCCAATGCATTACCGTGAATGATTTCAACACGCCGAGCTAGATTTAATTTCTGGATCTGTGCATAAGCCAGACGGATGAGATCTTTTCGCAACTCAATACCGACAGCTTTCTTTGCATCAAACTCGTGAACTGCAGTAATCACCACGCGTCCATCGCCAGAACCCAGATCATATACAATGTCGTTAGGACCCACGTTAGCTAATCGAAGCATCCGACGAACACTATACATTGATAATGCAACAAAAGGAGCTAGACTTATACCTTCATCCATCACTTACTTACCTTCAAGCTGACCACGCGCACGTTCTGGGTTCATCGTAGCAAATGACTTGATTAAGATAACAGTGAGTTCAATTCCCTGAGTATACACGTTCTCGGAGAGAGCGTGGGTGCTATAGCTGAGGGAAATAAGCGTAAATATTAAAGTGGTGATGGCTGACATAAGTTACTAGCTTTAATCGCGACTCGACCACATTGTCTGCAAATATATTTTCCGCCACGTACCAACGATTTCATCTGTTCTAAAGTGATTTCACCTCGTTGTGCCATATCACAAAGATGATGACGATGGCCAATATGAGGCATTTGTTCAAGTCTAGGATAAGATGCTCTAATATACTCCGGAACTTTTTCAACCATAACAATCACCGATACATACTGATCCTCATCTTCACGTAAATAACTTTTCATCTTATTCGAGTCTGCTAGTCATCAGCAACGCGCATGATTGCAATCATAAGACCTTCTTCACCATTATCGATCCATCTACGCGCGCGCGTACAACTTGCACCGTAACTTTCCTTGGACTTTCCCAGGACTTTTCCAGAACAACCTACAAAAACATCTTTTTAAGCTAGCCAGTCCCTTTGATTTGCTGCAACCGGTGCTCAATTTCCACTTCTGCATTATCCGCTTTGATAAATATCGGAACATTAGCTATGCCTGTTGCAACATAACTTGATAATAACCATTCACCAGGCACAAATTCCAATGTTTTCTCCAAAATCGCCTTATCAATCATGAAGGTGTTGCTGATCAATCCCCGATCATACGGACGGGGTAAAGTACTCACGAAATACGTGTGTAATTGCTGTAACGCATTCGTGTTGAGATAAGCAATTCGTTGAGTAGCGATACAGCCTCCTAACCCATATTTTCGTCCTTGACGAAGCACTCTTTCTACTTCAAGACTGCACGTCTTATCGATACCCGTTACATTCGATGGATTAGCCATAAATTCCTGCGCTTCATCCCAGACAAAGAGAATATAGGGTTTAACTGTAAACTCGCGTTTTCTTTTTAATAATAAATTATGCGTTAATTCAACAACGAGCCGTTTTATCGTGTGAGGTTCACTAATGGAAAGACAGATTAAGCGAGTGTCACTTTCAAATAACTCTTCAATAGTTTCAGCTGTGATGCCTTTTCCTGGATTTCGTTTTTCATTGAAATAGCGTAACATCATATTTCGCGATGCAAACCATCCATAGAGAGCACTCATTTGATGAACGCGATAACTTTCAGCTACGGCTAACGCTCCATCAATTACTTGATTCACGAAGTCGATCGTAATCTCATCATTTTCGCGCAGCGAGGATTCATCCATATACTGTACCGTCAACTCCTCAATCTCAGCCAACGCTTCAACATAATTCGGATTCCGAGCATTTTCCGTTTTCAGTCGCTCAATATCCTCCAGAAAATTTAGAAACTGTGGGATTTGGATTCGTCTACGTTGTAAATACGAGACTCGATCTAACCCAAATATCTGCGTCATTACCTTGATCACGCGAGGATCCTCTTCGTATTCCTTAGGCTTTACCACGGAATTATAAAATTCAGTAACATCACGTACTTGATTCTCGAAAACAATTTTGGAGGGTATCGCAGGATCAGCAAAAACGTCTGCTAAAAGAAAAGGGTATTCACACGAGATATCAAAGACAACAATTTTGATGTCAGGTTTATGAAGGAGCGTTCTCCGGAGAAGATTTGAGAGTAAATTACTTTTACCTCCACCGGTGAAAGCAAAAATGCCAAAGTGATACCGAACCAGTGCATCATAGTTAACATAGATGGGAATCTCTTCGCCCGTCGCCTCAAACATCTTTATCGTCCCCAATCGAGGATCTCGTCGAGCCTCGGACGACGTATCACTAAATTTGGTTATGAGGGCTTCAGGAATCCCTCGATTATACATATTCCGAATCAGGTCCTTGTTAAGAATATAGACCTGGCTTCCAACAATTGGATAAGAGAATCCCCGTTCAAAAGTAATGGAAGACGTCTCATGACTGACGAGATCATAGTTTATTGGTATTGCAGCAAGTTGAATCATCATTGTTGTTTGATCATCAGTTTCCCAATCCTCAACACTTGATTGAATGACTTCAAATTGCATTGGAAAGTATTGGTAGTCACGTACTCCTCGTAATCCAAAATGCTCGGGCCAAAAGCGCACAACCTCAAGTAAGGTGTATCGCGTTCCTCCTTGCGATGACCTGAAGTTACGAACAGCTAACAGCATTCCATCATCAAGTAATCGCAGTAGATCTCGGTTATATTGCGCTTTCACTCGACACATGTATGGTGATGAGGTCCCAAAACGTTCATCGACCTCACCTTTCGTCATGAATACATTACTGAGTTGTGCATTTAGTTTCCCGTGAAAGTCAGTAAACAATTCTCTAAACTGATCTTCGAGTTGTTTCAAGTTTATTCCTCCGTTCTCGAAAAGTACTCATAAAAAACACAAACCGCCTTAGGTCTCGATTATTCGTTAGCCAGATGCTTGTCGAATCAATAATCTTTCGCATTTCATTATTATGCCATTTCGCCACTTTATCCGCGATGAAGAGCGGCATGTTATGGCCAAAAACATCGGGGATACTAGTATTCGCCAACGTTTTCAACATAATCATGACAAAATTCTGAACTTCATTCCTAGATTTATTTGTCGGATATAAAATTGGGGTCACAGGCTCGACAGCACCCCCATATTCTTGCTCAAAATGCACAATGTTGTTTTCACATAGGTCATATTGCGGATATACGAGACGATCAATAAATAACACATTACTACGTAATTGAGGTTCAATACCAGCTTCAGCTAATTGAATATATGTTTTAAGAAAACAGCGTTCTGGTGTAATGCGGTTCTGTATTGCTCCTTGTACGTAACCCTTTCTTTGTTTGATATCAGGAGTAATTGTTCGAAACGCGGAGTCATACTCAATAATACTCCATGGAGTTGGTACTGTCTGATAATTATTGATGCTAAGATATTGGAGAAGCATTCGGTCGGTGTTCGGAGCTTCTTGTAACTCTTGCAGCGAGATGACTTGAGGCCAAATCGCTTCCTTCACTCCAAGAGGGATCAGATGATTCTTGAAATCCCGCGCGCTCGTATCCTTCGTTATTCCGATTAATAATATCTGCTTTTTCCAACAGGTTTCAATCAACATATACAGACAAAATAGAGAGAGAAATGCTAGGTCAAGGGTTGTCAGCCAATATTTTTTTCCATCTTTCTCGATTTGTAGAGGATTATCCTGGGGATTCGCAGTGAAGAGATGTTGTCCCACCTCTTTCACTAGCGTTTGAATTCTTGTCCATGAGTCTCGATATCTTGGTGTCATTGAATAACCATCTTTTTCCAAGATAATGATACCATCTTTAACAAGTTGGGACAAGAATCGACGGACTCGTTGACTACGGGAATTGGACTCAATATTTAACTGAGTGAGGAGATCCCTCAATTCGAGCGGGCCTTGTGTCTCTAGAAGATAAGCAATCGCATAGCGGAGATAGTCACCTCGAGGAGGTGGGAGGATAAGTTTCGAATTAACTATTCGATGTCTATTGAGTGATAAATCGTTTTCATCAATAGCTACGTTATTTATTTCCTGTCCGAAAATCGCACAAGCTTTCCATAACTCTCTTCGACGTCGGGTGTCATACACCAAGCTCCCATGCATCGTGCATAAACTCCGATCGAGAAGCATGACATTAATCGGTTTCTGATCAACCAATTGCGATGCAAGATAGAGCTCACTAAAAGTCATTAATGAATTAGCTATCGAAGACGTGTTGATTATTTCCTCATCAGTAAATGAGAGATCAACGGTTAATGCTCCACCTTCGTTTAACTCCATAAACGAATGATCCACATCGACGACTTCATTAATGTACATCGGAATGCAGCTTGAAACACCCACCCCTTCTGTTGTTACGTTAGGAGAGTATTTGACAATGGGTTTTTGATGACCAAAATTGATTTCGCCAATTGCTGCATAAGCTCCGCCAAAAAAGATAACAAGATCAAATAAGGGTTTTGTATACTCAGTCCCATCCACAGCAGCAAATGCAATCTGATCCACTCCAAAAAACGCGCGCGCGAAATTCACTGCCTCTATTGGATTAAACTCTTGGCAGATTAAATCAAATAACAAGTCGTTATAGATACCTTGGATTGCTTGAAATCGCTTAGAATACGCCTTAATTTGGTTTGACGCACCAAACCGAAGGATGTCTCCCGCCCTTCGTAATTGAGAACTAATCGTCGATTTCGTCATTTCTTCCCATTTCCTTCTCGCATACTTGCTATCACATCCCGTGCCATAGAGCCTTGAAATAATTATTTTTCACAGTATCCAACGCTATGTTGATAGTTAGCTTGTATTAGAAAAGATAAATCGTTTGATTCTAAAAAGTGAATCAAGCCGGTGCGATAATTGGCACCATAGGTCACGATGTATCAGGGTCTACGATGCCTTGTTCGCTAATCTGAAAACGCGTATCGCTATATGGGTGTAGGGGGCTGTCTACAATCGTTGCGATGCGTTGAGGTCCCGCTTTTTTCAGGTAGATGCGGTATGTACAGGCGTGTGCGATAACGTTCCCGCCTGCGGGTCTAGTCGGGTCGCCAAAAAAGGTATCTGGTTTTGATTGCACTTGGTTTGTGACAACTACGGCAATATTATAAATCTCAGCTAACCGAAGGAGTTTATGGATCAATTTATTGAGACGTTGCTGACGGTTTGCCAGCGTACCTCTTCCAATAAATTCGGCGCGATGTAAGCTAATAATGCTGTCCACGATGACTAACTTAGCTTGATATTTTTCGATAAATCGACTTAACCCATTTATCACCAATTCAAGGTGGCTGCTATTATAGGCCTTACATAACATGACTTGTTGAAGGACATGGTTTGGGTCTTCACCTCGAGCTACAGCAATCTGATGCAATCGTTCTGGGCGGAATGTACCTTCGGTATCGATATAGATAGCACCACCACCTAACCCCCCTTGCTCAGGTGGGAGTTGGGATGTTGCACAGAGAGTGTGACAAATCTGTGTTTTACCACTTCCAAAATCGCCATAAAACTCTGTTATACTCTGAGTCTCTATTCCACCCAACAGTAACTCATCTAACGCCGATGAACCGGTTGTAAGTCGCAACATGGCTTGCCGCCGCTGATACGCAGTACTAGCAGTAATAAATTCTTGTTCGAGGAGGCCTTGACTTTCCAAGTGTTGACGCGCTGATTGAATAAGTAGACTTGCTCCTTCGCTATCTCCTCCAAGAAGATCTTTAACTTCACTGGGTAATGCAACAGCTAATCCCAGCAGTGAATCGATGCCACCTTTAGCCAGTTTCGCTCGCTTCTTCGGACCTACGCCCTTTATGTTCTCAAGACCCAAGTCAAGAATAGTTTCTGTCACCTTCACCGTCTCACATATTACTATAACGGATAAATGAAAATCGCCAGCCCACCCTATTTTTTTAAATAATGTTCTGTGCTAATTTTCCATTCTTTGTTTTAACACCTTTTTCTATATATAGAATCATTTAGGCGAGGGGGGAGGGGGCTCTTCAATTTTGTGTCATCTTTCTCAATCGATTAAGTGATATAATCCAGCACCTAGGTTGAAACTCGGTAACCTCTTGTAACGAGTGATTACTAATCCTTTTTGCACATGGTCGTACTCAATGAATACATGATAAGGATGAATGTAATTATCACATTTTACGTAATACCTCAAGGAACAAGCTAGCACGAGAAGTTATCTTTAAACCAGACGGATCTGATCTAGTGAGTACAGAATTGGTAGGACGCGGATACTTCGATGAGTGTGATAATTCAAACACAGCAATTATCAAAATATTTTGGGAAAGGTAATCTTGTTAAAGCGGTGGATAATCTTAATCTCGAAGTTTATGAAGGTGAAAGCTTTGGTCTTCTTGGCCCAAATGGAGCGGGAAAAACAACGACGGTACGGTTGTTAAACTGTATCATTAAGCCGAGTGCAGGCACAGCACAAGTAGCCAATTTAGACATTATTTCTAATGCTCCTGATGTCAAGCGTGTTACCGGACTGCTAGCCGAGTCTCCCGGATTGTATGAGAAGCTTAGTGCTTTCGAATTTTTGGAGTTTATGGGAGCTCTTTATGATGTTCCTGAGCGTATTTTACCGGCACGGATCATCGAATTGCTTAAGCTTTTTAATCTGCATGATCGTCGCGATTATCTGCTTGAAGGATACAGCCGTGGGATGAAACAAAAAGTCTTACTAGCAGCAGCCCTAATCCATGATCCACCAATTCTCTTTCTTGATGAGCCTACTTCAATGCTCGATCCTAGGGCAGCACTGATGGTTAAAGACCTTATAAAAGATCTGTCGGTCAAGGCTGGTCGAACAATCTTCATTTGCAGTCATATTTTACCTCTTGTTGAAGAGCTCTGTGATAGGATCGGTATAATCAATCGAGGACAGCTAATTGCTTTAGGCACCCTCAATGAGCTTTTATCACAGACCAGTACGAATAGCTTAGAAGATGCATTTATCGCGTTAACAGGTGGCGTTGAAGAAAAAGAATTGTTAGCATGGCGCGAGCACTCGAGCTAGAATATTTATTACGTTAGCCTGGTGTGCGATTGTAACCCTAATCTGTGATTTGCAGCTGACAAGAAAAGGAATAGAATTAAATATCTCTCTTAATAAGTCAGTTTCTGTGATTAGTATATGCCCATTAGTTTAGCGCCTTTTGTCCCATCGAACGAAGCAGTTGTAACACGGATGCTGGAACTCGCTCAAGTTACCTCCGACGATGTTATCGCGGATCTCGGTTGTGGTGATGGGCGAATCCTGTTTTCTGCAGTCCAAAACTTCGGAGCTAAATCTGCAATCGGCTATGAATTACGGGCCGATTTATACAAAACTGTTACATCAAAGATTCAAAAAGAGAATCTAGGTGACCAGATTCGAGTATTCAATGAAGATGCCTTGACTGCTGACTTATCTAAAGCCACAATTATCACATTATATTTAACAACATCAGGTAATAGCAAACTCAAGCCACTATTATCTCATATGAAGGATGGAACTCGCATTGTAAGCCATGATTTTCGAATGGATGGATGGGCATATTCTAAACGAGAAAATTTCCAAGGACATACAATATACCTCTACAATATCCCAGAATCGCTGAAAAAACAAACCAATACTCGTTCAAAATTCCCTTTTAGACGTCGGTATTGATTTGTGCATTATCTCTACAAATGGTGCACATTTTGATGAGCTTGGGTCTTCCACGCGCGTAGATTCCTAAGCATTTTCTCTATTAAACACAGGAACCCGTATACTTTCGGGAAAGGAATATGTTGGGCAATGATAATACATTGAAATGAGTGACGATGGTAAAACGGAAGATACTTCACATCGATCAAGATAAGTGCACGGGTTGTGGATTATGCGTTCCTTCATGTGCTGAAGGGGCTCTTCAAGTAATCGATGGTAAATTAACTTTGATTAATGATTATCTCTGTGATGGACTGGGTGCTTGTATCGGTGAGTGTCCGTATGACGCGATAAGCATCGAAGAACGAGATGCTGACGCTTTCGATTCGGAAGCTGTGACACAGCACCTTACTCAACGCCAATTAGCCCAAAGCGGTTGTCCTTCGGTTCAAGTTGTTCATCATGAAGTTCAGGATAGTTATTCTAAAAACAGAGATCGAACATCAAGACTTTCTCAATGGCCTATTCAACTTTCTCTTGTTCCAAGCAACCTAGATGTTTTTAACAATGCAAATCTCTTAATAACCGCTGATTGCGTTCCCTTTGCTTTTGCTGATTTTCATGAGACATTCCTACAAAATCACTCTCTTCTAATTGGCTGTCCCAAACTCGATAATCGCGAATACTACTTAAACAAATTAGTCCAGATATTCAAGTCGTCTAATATTCAAAGTATCCAAGTTGTCAATATGGAAGTCCCTTGCTGCCAAGGGCTTTATCATTTAGTGCGGCAAGCAATAACAGTAGCAGGAAAAAATATTCCTATTACTCAAGACGTTATTAGTATTAAAGGCAAAAGAATTTCTCATAAATCTGAGATTTCACCCAAAGTACATGCATCAAGCTAAGTCGTGATTTGCTATGTCTGAAATGAGACCGACATGTCCTGGGATCAATAAATTTATGCGTCCTACGCCTGAATACTTCAAATGCCCCGTCTGTGACGGGGACGTTGAGATTTGGAGTGACGAGAATATTGGGACATGTATGGCTTGCAATAAAGAGTTTCGACGTCCAAACAAAGACCTCTCTTGCCTTGATTGGTGCGACTATGCAGATAAATGTAAGGAAATAATCACTGCTAGGACCACCTAGATCTTAAACTCATCTATTAGTCTACTAATTATAATGTGCGCGAAAGATTAATGGCTGCCATAAACTGCTGATTCATACTGAATATCTTCGCCGACTGAGTGCAGGAAAGTGTGTGCAGTCATCTGACCAACATGTTTAAACCTCGTTATAAGCTGTTTCACTACCCCTGCATAGTTACTTGACTTGTCTAATGCATCAATCCAAGTCTGAAAAGTACCTGCTTCATTCGCGATTCGCTGGAATTCTTGAGCATTATAAATGGTTGACTCAATTTTTCTCTTATTTCGAATGATATCTGGATTCGAAATTAACTGCTTTACATCATCTTGATTAAAAGCTGCGACTGTTTTGATATCGAACTTGTGAAAAACGTTTTGGAAGTTTTCCCATTTTTTGGTAACAACTTGCCAATTTAAGCCTGCTTGAAAAATACAGCGCGTAAGATTCTCAAAATATGCTGAATCGTGAGAGGGCTTGGTATCGATGTACCACCAATCTGGAGGCGTCCATTCTGACATGGCTAATACTATTTGTTTTAAACCATTTGAATGTTACTTACTTGGCTTTGTAATTGGTATATCAGGCAGTTATCTTTAGCGACTTTCTCCCCATAAATATCTGCACTGAGTACATTGGAAATGTTCAACGATTCGATCTTGTTTTACCCCAGCATGTTCACCGGATGAGTAGGAATACCACCGAAAAGCTTGATTATTCGTACATTGTGGACATTGTCGACTGACTTTTTCCGTTCTCGAAGACGTTTGTTCAACAACATCAATCTGACTGAGAGCCGGACGGACATGGCTCTTCATCCGATTTAACTCGATAGGAGTAGAGATACCGCATCTGGAACACTCGTATTGCTGATTTCTAATCAACATTCGAGTACCGCACTCATGACAAAACTTCAAGCTTCAACACTTCGGAACTTCTATTCCTTCATGGGTGTGAATGGAATCAAACCTCTCTACACCGTGGCACCGACAGTATAGTAAGATATGATTCATGACATAATTTTGTGCGATTCAAAGATCGAAGTAATATCTTTAATTTTAAACTGATGACGGCCTCGAGAACCAGATTTACTTAAAAATCCTGCTTTTGTTAATCGTGCAAGGTAAGTAGAAGCAGTACTCGCTTTGATGGGCTCATTTAATGTATCTTCATAGGCGATTATTGCATCTTGCGGAGAGAAGAAGCCAATTGGAAACTGTCGTTTCAGGACAAGTTGCAGTTTTTCGTACTTTGATAAATTTGTAAGAGCCTTTTGATTTGGTTGATCATTAGTGACTCCGCCCATTAATTCAAGCAAATCAAGAAGTCTCACGATTTTCTCTCGAGGAATTCGTCCTTGAAAGGACGCTGTTATCTTATTTCCATCCGCATCGTTGACTTCTATTTTGATTTTTTTAACGGGCATCATTCCTGCCTCGAGTAATTCTATTATGTGGAAATTAATTAGCTTCGGTTTTCTAGGATGGATAAAGTTTTCTGATATCTAATCATTCACAGGAAGCAGTAATCATCTAGCAGCTTCTCCCTCTTAACAATTTCGATTGAAAAACATGAAGAGAGTCTTTTATTAGCTGTGTTGAGATAAATCTCTAAAAATGAGCTAGCTAGCTCTAGTTTAAGTTGATGAATCATGAAACAGGTGATACAATATATCAAAAATGCTCTCAAATATGTTATGACTGCAAAACAGGGGGAAACTATTCTCGTTCTCTATGATGATATAAAAGAAGACCTAGGCACTCTATTTATCGAAGCAAGCGAGTCCGCATTATTAAATGTAAAAGCAGTCAAGCTTCGCACCCGCTCTAAAAAATATCGAATTACCGTCCCTACCATTGTATCGCAAACAATTGATACACATTCACCACAATTAGCCATCAATTTACTAAGAGGACCCGCAGAAGAGACACCTTTTCGCATTAAGCTCATAACGTTAGAGACGGGACAACGCAGAATTCGTCTCGGACATGGTCCAGGTATTACGTTAGATATGCTTACTACGGGCGCGTTAGCTCTCCAACCCGGAGACTATCACACGATGAATCAATTAGCAGATAACATTATTACACAAACACAGGACGCAGATGCGATTCATCTTACAACACCTCAGGGCACCGATGCGACTTTTTCAATCAAAGGTCGAAGCTTCTTTAAAGATACAATTATTACCCCCGACATGTGGAGTAACCTCCCTACCGGTGAAGTTACAATCGGACCAATCGAGGACGCACTTAATGGCCAAATAGTTTGTGATGTGGCTATTGGTGGAATAGGGTTAATCAACCAGAAGCTCACAATTACCTGCCAGAATGGGCGTGTAGTGGACATAAACGGTAGGAAAAAAGTAGTTGAAAAGGTTAAACACGCCCTTTCTCGTGATGATATGGCTCAGGTTATCGGAGAGTTAGCTATTGGAATAAATCCAAAAGCCCGGATCTCGGCTGAGTTTCTTGAAAGTGAAAAAACGTACGGGACAGCACATGTCGCATTTGGGCGAAATATCGATTATCCCACCGGAGGACAAAATACTTCAGCAAATCATATGGATTTTCTCCTGGCAGCACCCTCAATTACTGCCATATTCCCCTCCAGAGAACTTAAAATCGTTAAAGATGGGAAAATAATTATCTAATGTAAGTGAATGAAATGGCAAAGAAACAACAGTCGCTTGAAACACAGATTCTATTTTCTCTTGTCCAGACTCTTTATGGATCACAGGTAAGCGGAGACGAGTTGGTAGAGATCCAGAATCAGGTAGACGCAATCATGGAGTCCGTCGAAAAGTTACGATCCATCCCTCTCAACAATGATGATGAACCTACCTTACGATTTACACCATATCGACGGATGGAGTGAATATGGCTTCGACCATGGTTTTCAGATCGCTTCGAGACTTAGGCAAACAAATCATGACAGGAAAATTGTCAGTTACCGATTTAGTTGAAATATTCCTTCAACGATTAGAACTCTATGGTTCATCACTGAACGCTGTAATAACCATAACTCGTGATCGCGCAACTAAACACGCTGAATATATCCAACAAGAGATTGAGGAAGGCATCTATCGAGGACCTCTGCAAGGCATACCTTTCGGCGTAAAAGATCTGTTAACAACGAAAGACACTCGGACAACATGGGGGGCATTCCCATTACAAGACCAAACTTTCAACTACGATGCGACAATCATTACAAAGCTGCGTCAAGCTGGTGCCATCCTCACATCAAAGCTCGCTATGATCGAGTTAGCTGGTGGAATGGGTTATCGGCAACCCCATGCCTCTTTCACAGGTCCTCCTCGGAATCCTTGGAATCTCGATATGTGGACCGGTGGATCATCAAGTGGATCCGGGGCTGCAGTGAGTGCGGGACTTGTGCCATTCGCCATTGGGTCTGAAACATGGGGCTCTATTCTTAGTCCAGCTAATAATTGTGGGGTCACGGGTTTAAGACCAACATATGGTCGAGTGAGTCGATTTGGAGCAATGGCATTAAGTTGGTCTCTGGATAAACTGGGACCTCTATGTTTAACTGCAGATGATTGTGGCTTAGTTTTAGAAGTGATAGCAGGATATGACTCTCGAGATCCAACAACTTATCATCAATCATTTAAATACCAGTCATTACCTAAACGAAATTTCACAATTGGCATAGTAAACAGAGCTCTTGATGCCGTTGATGAAGAAGTGCTAGAGAATTTTAATCGCTCTGTGACGATCTTAAAAAACATTGCCACAATAAATGAAATCGAGTTACCTGATTATCCGTATGAAGCGGTAACTCGCACTATTTTGAATGCTGAATCAGTTAGTGCATTCGAAAATCTAATTGAAAGTGGCCAGATATCTCAGCTTACGGCGCCCGAAGACCGTTATAGTATTTTATCACGCACCATTATCTTAGCAAAGGATTATCTTCGTGCTCTTCGCCTCCGCGGATTAATCGCAAAAGCCATTGATCGTGTCTTATCAACATGCGATGCAATTATAGCTCCGAGTCGACGTCAACCAGCCACTCCCATCACCCAAGAATTTCGAAAAACTGTTTCCAAATCTTCTCATGATGTTATTGGTGCTATCGGAAACGCTGCAGGACTGCCCGCAATTTCTGTACCAAATGGATTCACCAGCCAAGGATTACCGACGGGGCTTCAATTTGTTGGTCGAGCATACAATGAGAATGAGATTATTGCCTTAGCGAACGCTTATCAATCCATGACTGATTGGCATGAACAACATCCACCAAGTTTTCTCTAGCTATTGAATGAAGCGATGCGTCTGAGGGTCATAAACTCGCTTCTCACCTGGCCGGAGGACAAGCAATTGGGTGGATGGTGTGAGGAGTTGAAGATGCTTTTTAAAACGGACTGTTTCATCTGTTTCAGGATGATAGTGGGTTGGAACCACATAATCGGGATTAATCCATTGAGTGGCTAATGCTGCTTCTCGAGGAGGTAAATGACTATATCCTCCTGTGAGTTCAGGAGTGCCACCTATCGGAATGAAAGCAATGTTGGGCTTGTACAGAGTGCCGATTAATTTCAGGTCGCTGAATAAGGCTGTATCTCCTGCATTGTAGATACGAACATCTTTTTCCGGAGTAATGATAAAACTTAACGGGAGACCCGTCAGGTAGCCATCTGTCGATTGGAAAAACGACACGTGTCGGCATTCTACGGCTCTTATTGTAATGCCGTGACTCTCGATTTGATCTCCCCAGAGGATGGCAATGGTCTTATTTTTAGAGATCCCGTGTTTCCATGCATGAACTCGAACAGCTGGTCCTGAAATGAGGGTTGCATTTGTTTGCTTCTGTAATTTGATAGTATCTCCCATATGATCTGGAGCACCATGAGTAACTAATATTAGGTCAATATCCGAGATATCACGTATTCTGATAGGACATATAGAGTTCGTAGATATACAAGGATCAATTAAAATCGATATCCCTGTTTCTGTAATGAGCCTAAATGCGGAAATCCCAAAGTACTCTACAGAGATCATTAACGTTTCACCAATATACCTGTGGGTAACAGATAACTTGTTCAAGATGAATGAACACTTTCATATTTATCCATTTCCAGCATGTGCGCGTTTTAGGCGAAAAACTAAAATTCAAATTTTTCTTTCCAATACATGAGGACGTTAATCTTGAAAGCTGTACTAAAAACACGGTCAGGAGTTGGTTTAGAAGTACTGGATATTCCTTATCCTCAGCTTTCTTCGGACACAGTAATCATAAAAACTCTAGCTTGCGGTATTTGTGGCGCTGATTTAGAGGTCTATTCAGGGCGATTATCGAAGTTTGCAAAATTACCTATGATCCTAGGTCATGAGATAACTGGCGAAGTCGTAGAATTGGCAGATGATGTTAGTAACTTTACCATTGGTGACAAAGTCGTTGTTCAACCCTTCACTGGCATGTGTGGTCACTGCTATTACTGCAAAACAGGACAACTCTGGTCTTGTTCTTCCCGTCATATGATTGGAGGCATGGCCGAGTATGTCGCAGTGCCTTCACAAAATCTCTACTCAATCCCAGACAATATAACTCCTCTTGATGCCGCTTTATGTGAACCTCTTGCTGTTGCATTACACGCTATTCATATAGCTAATTTTAAAAGTGCGTACACTGCCGCCGTTCTTGGCCCCGGACCTATCGGGTTGCTCACTGCACTAATGTTAAAACGTGCAGGTGCTTCTCAAATCTTCATTACGGGTACACAAGCTGATGCTTCTCCGCGTCTACAAACCGCCGAAGAAATCGCTGACATCGCAATAAACATCGACGTTGACGACCCTATCCCCATTGTACAAAATGCAACCAATAAGTTAGGCGTTGATGTCGTATTTGACACAACAGGAAGTCAGCGTGCAGGTCCTCAAGGCATAGAGATGCTAAAAACCAAAGGTACCTTGGTTGTTATAGGCCATTATCCCGAGACCATGGCTTTGAAGGATCCATCATATAGAGGTTACTCCATCGTCGGTAATGTTTCATATGACTGGGAGACTTGGGAACGATTGATACCCTATCTTCAACGGAGGCCAGTTGATCTGAGAAAGTTTATCTCTCACACTCTTCCATTTCATCAAGCAGCTAAGGGTTTCGAGTTGGCAAACTCAAAACAAAGTCTAAAAGTAGTTTTCCAACCCTCTCTTCCATAATCTGACTCATCCAGTCTTACATATCCGTGCGTTTAATCAGCTTTTTCCTTGAAGCTTTTGCAAGATATTAACGTAAGTTGAAGCAGTTCCCACGTTCCCAGGTCCAAGCACTAGTAACAGTTCTTTTCCGGGAAATCTTGTGTTATCTTTTGGAAAAATTTTAACTAACGGGATGCCAGGAGCAATCTGACCTAAGACATAAACTCGTGGAGCTCCTGAGTGAAACAAACCGGTACTCGATGTGGTTCCACCTTTGAAAATCACAATGTCGGGTTGAACACTACTACGATTATATACTTCTTGAAGTGCTGCAGCAATAGATTGATGATTAATCGCTCTCGCTTCCTCTGAGAGTTTTTTCCGAGGATACTCTTGTCGAGGGACTGTATAAATCACCATCTGGGTTTCCGTAGCAAGGTCGTGTTCAACTCGTCGTACCGTTTGATTGATCATTTGCTCTCTTTCATCTTTTGATTGAAGGATTTTTTGAACATCAAAGGGGTGAGTTAACACGTCAGGCATCTCGTTTACCAATGTGGTGAGCTGGGTATTTGATAATTCAACAATAGATCCCCATAAACAGAGGGTACGTCCATCTCGAGTTGATGCGCTTCTTATTTGTTTTTGTCGTAGAATTGGGATATCCTTCATGTTTACGCGAATTGGGGGCAGCGAGGCTGCCGTCCGATACAAAAACTGTTTTCCAAGTTGCTCGGCCTGAAGTAAACCTAGCACAAATACTTGAAGATCTTGAGTAGTGAGAGTGTCAAAAGTGATTATTTGTCCATTACATGCTGAGAGCAAGCAGCGTTTGACTTGTGTAGGTCCGCCTTTCCTAATTGATTCAATATCGATGTGAAGGACATCTTCAGCTCGGATCTTCCCAAATCGTGAAGTCGCAGATTTAAATTCGACGTACTCTGGCATATTAGAGGTTGGATAACCGAAACGTGGATCTGCAGCGAATTTCGTTTTATGAACAGGTCGATACCAAAATGAACCATCCGGTTTCTGGATCCGAATCATATGGATTTTATTAATAGTTATTCGGCTCATTTCCGTAAGAAATACATGAGAAACTATAATTCCATCACAGTTTTCTCCATGATCCTGCAATGTCTGGAGTAATACGAAAGGTTCTAAGGGAAAATGTCCTCGTAATGTTGAATCACTTCGACTCCCAAGGCGGATTCGAATCTTCTCTGTGTGTGCTATATCTATCAGGGTTTTCGCGATATTTCGATTCAATTCTTCAGCTTGGGCACCTGTGAGGGCACGTGAATTCGTGAGAATGAAGACTAATCGATGCCCAGCTTCACGAGCTGCTGCCAATCCTGAGTGTATTCCCTTATCAGAATAATCCGTGAGTAAATAAACATCATGCGATTTCTGCACTCCTGTTGAATCATCTTCCAAAAAAACAACGATTTCATTCCGATGGGTCTGAAGTATTTCCTCAATTTGTGTTGTCACGTCATGAGGATATTCAGGATATAGATTAGTAAAGAGAAGCGACTCTTTAATATCTTGGATACCGTCAACGATTGATTTGTAAGAGCTCAAAAGGCATCACTTACATATTTTTTGAAGCAAAGAAATGATTAGTATTCCAATGTCTTCTTGATATCATACTGTTATTTTTAAATAATTAAGTTTTAATGGATCATACATCATTTCTTTATCTCGCAATAGATCTGTTTTGGTAAAGGTTGATATCTGACATGAAATTTGTACGGTTTCTCAAAGAAAAACAAGTATCATACGGAATACTAGAGAATGACTTGATTACTCAACTTGTGAGTGCTCCTTATGAGTCAGTCCAAGTTACTGATACAACGTACTCCTTATCCGAAGTCCAGCTTCTCGCTCCGACGACGCCTTCCAAAGTCCTAGCAATGGCTCTAAATTATGAGAGCCATATACGGGATGCCCGTAAACCTACGAAGCCTGAACCCTTCTTGAAAACACCTTCCTGCATTATCGGTCCTAATGATCCGATTATTCTTCCTCATGATGCTGGAACAGTTCATGAAGAAGCTGAATTGGTGGTTGTCATAGGCAAGAAATGTAAGCATGTATCTCAGCAAAACGCATTGGATCATATATTTGGATATACTTGTGGAAACGATGTGAGTGCCCGTGTCTGGCAACGGGGGGATGTTCAATGGTGGCGAGCAAAATCTTCAGATACCTTTGGCCCAGTAGGTCCCTGTATTGTGACGGATATCGACGGGTCATCCTTGGATATTTGGGCTCGGGTTAATGGCAAGCAAGTTCAACACTGTAACACTTCAGAGCTCTTATTTGATATTCCCACCTTAGTCAGTTTCATTAGTCAAGTGATAACTCTTGATGCGGGAGACCTCATCTTTACTGGGACTTCGGGAGCACCTGTTGAAATCCAAGATGAGGATATAGTCGAAATCGAAGTTGATAAAATCGGTGTTTTATCAAATCCTGTCACTGCTGAACGCCTATAGCTTCACTCTAATTAGTAATTGGATCCTAATAATGAGAGGTTAAAGAAATGATCAGTCTGTTAGATATTGCTGAACGTGCATATCACGGTCCAAAATCGAGTGAAATGGAGTGGAATATGGGACTTTTCAAGACAATGCGTGAGCTCACACAGCGATTTAGCCTTGATCGCACTCTCCCCGACAAATTTTTTGAGATTGACGATGACTATTTAGATGCTTTATTTGATGCCGCTGTTGCTTTCCTAACAGAAAAAGGCGTATACTGCACGTCAACGAATCGAGCAATAAACTTCACAGAAGACGAGGTTAGAGAAGCCGCGGTTCAAGCGCCAAGTCGATTATTGCTTGGTGAGGGTCGAGATACGCGTGTAATTCAAAAGCGCGAAATCGGGGGAACACAACCTACCCATATAAATACTGGTGGTCATAGCGCTTGGTCAGAACAACTCCCCCCCCTTCCTCTCATAGTTCGTGAACTCACTCGCATTCCACGAGTGGGAAGTATTGAGGGCTTCAATTTTGTTAAGATTGATGGCCGTGAAGTTCATGGAACTCCCAAAGTTGTGTATGCTGCGCGGCGCGCTGTCGAGTGGGTGAGGGAAGGTTTACGATTGGCTGGAAAACCCGGATTAGCTTTCTGTTATTACCCTATCTTAACGTCCGCTGCCGCTCTGATTGCACCTATTAATCCCGAGCAGGGGTTACGAAAAAGTGATGGAGTATTACTTTCAGTTCTTCCAGATATTAAAGTTGAAACGGATCTAATTAGCGCCGCCGTTGTCCATGAACACTATGGCAGCTATCGTGTCAATGGGGGCGCGGGGGGAGTCATCGGTGGATTTTGTGGTGATATTTATGGGGCGATGATCGAATCCATTACACGTAATCTTGTGGCATGGCTTGTCTATCGCGACCAAATTCAGTACAGTGGAGGTGTACGTAGTTTCATCTTTTCGCGTTCTATTAACGGAAAAACCGCGAAGATAACACCTGATGATGATGCTTCCTTAAAAATGAGTTTAGCTGTACAACTAGCAATTCGACGCAATACTTCTATAATCACTTATGGTGGCGGGTGGCCTCAAAATGGAGGTGAAGATCTCTGTTCAGAAGAACATCTTATTGAAACCGCACTCTCCTGTATGCGAAGCACTGTTCTTGGGCATAACATTCATCTAGGTGAGACGCCACCGCCCACTACAGTTGCTTGGGCAGCTGACGTCTCTGATGCCACATTGAAAGCGGGATTGACCTTCCCTGATCTTTATGCTCTCTCACGATTGATTAAAAGAGAAAAACTTGTTGGGAAAACGCGCGTCATTCAACGCGATCGACGACAGCTTCTTTATCAAGATCCCCGTGCCTTCTTTGCATCTGAACAGAAATGCTATGATTTCATGAACCAGCGACCACGCCCAGAGTTTCTACAAAATAGAAATACTGTAGCAAAATATCTACAAAACCTTGGAATCCCTGTCCGTTAATGTAGCCTCATTATGCTATGACTTTACCTTTTCTCATCTTTTTGATAAATAATTTTGCCATTACCGATAGTCATCAATACCTGAATATTTTTAATTTTGTCCTTAGCAACGGTTAACGGATTCTCCTGTAATATCACCAGATCAGCGAATTTACCAGGTTCTATTGACCCCTTGAATTGTTCATCAAAGGAGGCATAAGCGGCGTCGATCGTGTACATGCGAAGTGCTTCATAGACTGTGATTGCTTGATTAGGTGAGAAGGGGCTGCCTCGCTCAGTTCTTCGATTGACTAGACTATGAATTGCGATAAGCGGGTTGTATGGCGAAGCAGGATAATCAGAATGACCTGCAATTGTAACTCCTGCGTCAATAAGAGAACGACAAGCCATCATCCACTTCACACGCTCAAGTCCAAAAGCAGGGTAGATCTTGTCCCCATGATAATATGGGTAAGCAGCAAAAATAATGGGAATCAGGTTTAATGCTTTAATACGCTGAATGCGTTCTGGGCTAAGCAATGAACAATGTTCAATCCGGTGCCGATGGTCAAGACGTGGAAACGTTTGCAAAACACGTTCAAAGATGTCGAGGACCATGTCAATGGCTTTATCGCCATTCGCATGAACTGAAACCTGAAAACCCAATCTATGAATTCTTTCGATCAATTTTGCTAATTTCTCTTTTTCCATTAAAAGAATTCCTGTATCATTGGTTCCGATATAGGGCTTATAAAGTGCGGCTGTTAACCCTGATACAGATCCGTCCAAAAGGATTTTCACTGCCATAATTTTTAATTGGGAATTGCCGAATCCGCGCAATAGACCCACTTCTTCGAGTTGATCAAGATGTGTATTGATAATATGTAGATTGACTCGAATAGGTAGAAGTCCGCGATTCAAAGCTTCTTGAAATCCTCTAAAACTCGACGAACCTACCCAGGCATCGTTGACGCTGGTAATGCCCGTTTGGATATATTGGGTACAGACTTTTTGCACACCTTTAATAAACGCTTCATTATCAATGTTTAAGGGAGAATTTGATTTTCCCCACAAATCAAACCAGGCATTTTCATAAAGAATGCCATTTAATTTTCCTGTTTGACTGTCACGCCCATAGGCTCCTCCGGTAGGAGGTGGTGTTTCCTCTGTTATTCCAAGTATCTGCATTCCAGCACTATTTATTACAGCAATATGGTAACCACGATGTACAAGGAGTACGGGGTGATCAGGGACAACGTGATCGATATCCTCTCGTGTTGGATGCCGTTTTTCTATTAACCTTGCATCATCATAGTTAACACCGCGAAGCCAGGCTGTCTCAGGTTTTCCGTGAGCGATTACTGCAATCTCTTGGAGTATTTCGTTTATAGATTGTACTTTTTCTGGAGAACAATCAACTGCTACACTATCAACTGCTGAAATAGCAAGGTGATTATGAGTATCAATGAATCCCGGGAGGACAACTTGACCGTGTAGATCTATTATATGAGTTTTAAGACCTATTGTTTGTTTCGCACCATGATTCGTTCCAACATAGCTGAGTAGGTTATCTTTTATCACAACAGCTTCGGCTAGAGTGGCTTCAGCATCCATTGTAAGTACTTGACCATTTAATAAAATCAGATCTGCTGCCACTTTCTCTGGTAACTCATTATTGGACATGATAATCGTTTCATCCAAATCTAATATATTACCAATTCGTTTGGAAATGAATCATTTAGATCCAGATCAAGTTATGGAGATAATTCCAGAGCAGGTTAGCTAGCTAGCTACGTGGAATCAGCTAACTTTGGTGAAGAGAGGGAGCAAATTAATGGATCTCTGAGATGCCATTATTCGCTTGCGCGCGTGTACGCAGATCACAGCTCTATGACTTGGGATATACCTGTCTCTTTCCGGACCTTAAAGATTTTATCGACGAAGCCTTCTAATTCTCGCTCATGTGAGACCATAATGACTTGTTCACACTGCAAGTCATTGAGAATATCCCGAACTCGCACGAGTTGTTCGGTGCTGAATCCATCGGTCGGTTCATCCAGCATAAGGAGATTACTATGCATAGCTTCACATACGCGTTTGACCATGATGTTGAGTGCCAGTCGATAGGCTAACGCGACGGAGGTCTTCTCGCCTCCACTGAGGCTATTCACAGCTAACTCGTAGCCGTTTTGTTCAATTAATGGGGTGAAATAGTCATCAATCCGAACGGTGATGTCTCCCATTTCCATGAGTTGGCTAAACCAGCGTTGAAATAATTCATTGAAATCGTCTCGTATGCTAGCCATCACGTGGCGTTCAATATCTTCCGTCGCGGGGTTAAATTTTTCGTCTATCCACCGTAAATAGTGTTGATATACATCGTGTTGACTCAGAAGCTCTTTTTTCTTCGCAATTGCTTCTTTGAGGTCGTGTATCGTTTTCTTCTGGGCTTTTATTGCCACGTTTTTGCCTGATATGCTGTTACTTGATGCTTGCCATTTGTTTTCAAGGGTTTCTTTTTGTATCTCCAATTGTCTCAGTTGTTCAAGGACGCCTTTCTCGTCATTAAACTGTTGTTTCATCGCAACAAGTTGTTCGTTGCTTTCTCGTATGTGGTGATCCAGTGTTTGATGTCGATTCGTAATGGTGTCTATCTTTTGCATTATCGTTGGGTAGAGTCCAGCGATCTGCGTGTTTTCGATATACTGTCGTTCAATGCCTGCTTCCTGATAGGCTCGCAGTTGCTGTTTCAATGAGTCCAGCTGATTTTTCTGGGGTTCTAGGATCTGTAACTGTGTCTGGGCTTGGGTGAGACTTGTTCTCTCTTGGAGTGCGTAGTCTTCATTGGCTAGCTTCACTCGATTAAGTTCCAGCTCTTTGGTTGTTTGTGCGATTTCATTTTCCTGTTGTTGATTGCTACGTTTCTGTTGTTCCAATGTGGCGATCGTTGGTCTCAGCTCGTCTAGATACATTCGTTCTTTTTCCAAGGTAGTGACTGTGTTTTCAAGAGACGCTATTTTTTTATGTAATTCTGGAATATCTTGTTCAATTGCTTTGATCTCACTTCTTAGTTGGGTCAGTTCTCCTGTATATGCACCTTTTACTTGTTTGAAATGCTCTGTCGTGAGTGTTTGCCGGCATCGTGGACAATGCGCGCCGACACCAATGGTCTCAATATTGTCCCATTCATCTTGTTTACTATCTAACTCCGTCTGGAACCCTTCGATTTGGGTTTCACACCGTGATCGTTGATGTTTTAAAGTTGTAAGTTTCGTTGACAGTGACGACAATGTGTCTATTCTTGCTTGTATTTCTCGTGCTTCTTTCTTGAGGGTTGATATCTTCTGTAATTCCGGTTTTGTTTTGTCAATTTCTGCTTGTCGTCGTTGAATTTCATTTACCGCGGTATCGATAGTTGATTGCAGTTGCTCTTTGGCTTTACTAATTGAGTTTATTAATATGTGTCTGCGTGCTTTCACCTGTTGGTACTGTTGCTCAACGGTGTCGAGCTGTTGCACGTGTTTGGATATTGATTGAAACTCGTCATAGTGTGGCTTCAGTTTTTCCAATGTTACTTTAGCTGTTTCTGCGTTCTGTTTTTCCGTACCTAGTCCTGCTAAATCTTCTGCGAGCAGTTTGAGATTGCGGGATTCTGTTTGGATGTTCTGTTGTAAATGAGTAATGTTTGTTTCGAGTTTCAGGACATATTCTTTTTTCTGAGTTAACGTTGTGATTCTGGTTTTCACGGTTGTGAGGTCTTTATCAATCGCGGTGAATTGTTTCGTGAGTGTGTCCAAGTCTGTGTTAAGGGTCGTCAGACTGTCTTCTTCAGTGTGTACGCTAGCTGTCTTTTCCTCAAGGTCCTGGGTCTGCCCTCGTATATAGTTGATATTGTCTCTCAGGTGTCCTCGCAAGACTTCGACATTTGTCCGTGCTATACTATAATCCTCAATCCCAAAAGCCCGTCTCAAGGTGTCTAATCGTCGATCTATACGTTGAAACAGCACTTCTTTCATCATTTCTTGGGGTGTGAAGACAGCGTAACGAAAAATGAGGGAGCTGGTTTTTGGACGGGGTCGTTCTTTGAAATCTAAGATGTGAAGCATTCGTTCTTTCATTTCAGTAACAGCGTAATCTGTGCGCGTATTCCCTTCGATGATGTAACCTTCGCCTTGTCGAATGTATTTGCGTTTACGAACCAATGATCGATATACTGTATAGTCTTGTCCATTGACTTCGAATTCAAGCTGAACCCATCCTTCGTTTTCTTTCCCTCGAAGCAGGTGCTGTCCTTCGATGTCGCCTAACCCAAATAACGCGAACTCAATCGCTAACAGAATCGTTGACTTGCCGGACCCGACGTCGCCTTGGAACAGGATGGTGCCAGGCGAAAAGACAATGGGGTGATGGATGGTGTAGCTTCTGATGTTGCACATCTGTAACTTCTTGATGATCATTCGGGCTCCTCCAACTTGGTCACTGCTAGGATGTCTTGCAATACTCGATTCCGAAAATCAGCGTTGGTTTCCCCTTCTTTCTTTTCGACTCGGAGGGCGTTAAGTAACTTCTGTGCGAGTTCTGTCCCCTTTTTACCGCTGAGTGTCTTTTGTAGAAACCGTTTTGTTTTCGCACTTGTTATGGATGGGTCAATATTAAATCCGCTTATGGCCTCTTGAAAAATTCGTTCCTCGATTTCTGATTTAGTGCCGCCTTTGACGGTCACTTCTCTCCGTTCTTGTGATTGCAATGCGTATCTATTGATGTTTGCGTAGACGGCGCCTTTATTCCGTAAAGATTCTTTAAAGCTCTGGAAGTCGATGTCGACGGGGCGCCCTGACATCATGGTTCCGGATATCCGGAAGAGCACGATTGTATCGTGGAGACTCATGGGTTGGGCTATCGACAATAGGGATTCTTCAATTTGGCTCGCGGTTTTGTTCTCAGCGTTTATATGGTGATAGATGACGTCGCTGGTGGGCACTGGTATGAATTTCGTGGTTATAAGTGTGGAATCAAATTCGGAGATGAAGAATCCTCGCTGTTCTCCGCGGGCCATGTCTTCAAGATCTCGAAAATCTGTGGCAAATAATGGGCCTGGGTATACCACAGAGGCGTGATCTGTGAAGTGGCCGATGTGTTTCTTATGAATGTTTCCACCTGCATAGTAATCAAAGCCTTTGGGAAACAGGGAAATAGGAATGCTTTGTGCTTCGGGGATATATCCTGGATTCATTTCGGTGATGGAGGTATGGAAGAGAAATATTTTGAATCCCGCTTCGTGTTCCAGCTGTTCAGTGTTGAGGTGTTCATAGTATTGTTTTTCGAGTCCGGTTTTTCTTCCCGGGATGCCCGTGATTTTCGCGCCCGTTGCAGCGTCTTTAACAAATTGAAGCTCAAGTACCTCGTCATCATATTGTCCTTGTGACACTTTTTCAAATAATTCGGTGCTCTCCAATACATCAATCATGGACACCGTGTGTGGGCTGTAGTCGTGTGAACCATAGACCATGTACACGGGAATGCCTTGGTTACGTGCACATTGCAACTTCTCAACGGTTTGTTTCACATATGATAGGTTCGGGAGATTGGTGTCAAAAAGGTCTCCAGAGATGATGATAAAATTCACGTTCTCCGTGATACAAATATCGATGGCGTGTTCAAAGGCGTGGAGATTCATGTTCCGAAGGGTTTCATCTCGCCAGGCTCCAATATGGCAATCGGCCATGTGAGCAAATCTGTACATTGTGATCACACAAAGCGTCGTTTCGCTGTTTTCGTGGTGGTTCCAAATTGTTGAATGTACTCTTCAAAAAGCGGAGCTTGAATAGGAATCGCAAACTTTGTGAAGTTTGAGCTGATGATAGCTTCGCCTTTATCTAAACTTGCAATGTTTCTGTCATCCGCGGATAAGTCTTGCGACGCGCTATTGATTATAGCGGCGCGTTCCGAGACTAATTCGTTGCCCAGAATAATTTTGGTATTCATGTTTGCGAGGATGGTTTTGGGAATGATGCTGGCGAGTTGGGTGATCGCGATTAATCCCACTTTGAATTTGCGTCCCTCTCGGGCAATATCGCTATAAATGTTTTTGCCTTGTGACGTCAGCACGTCTGTGCTGAGCACGCGTGGCGCTTCTTCTAAAATCACGCTAATCACTGGTTTATCCTTCAACGAGCCTTTTTGTTTGTAGTATTTGTATCGAAACAGGGCTTCTTGCAGGATCATGCTGCCCAGTAGGAGTTCAATCTCATCCGTGAAGAGTGAAGTATCGAGAATAATTTTCTTGCCATGCTCCAAGCCATCCAAGATATCTTTCAGCGTGGACAAGCCTAAGGAGGTGCTAAATACGTTTGTCCGAGAGAGGACGTTGCCATGGTCATCGGTATGTATACCCAGCATTGTGTCCATTTTTCGTTGAAGCACACTGGTGGTGCGCGGGTCGACGTTGAGTAATTCGGTGCCTCTCGCAATTTCAGTTAACCAGTCATCATGATATCTGTTATAAGCCACGTACAATGCTTGTTCTTGTGCTTCGGTGAAGTGGATGATGCCTTGGAAATGCCATGGTTTAATCAAAGTGATATGAAAAATGAGGGATACTGCTCCTCGACCAGGTTGTAAGCTATAATAGGTAAGGTATTTGTTACTTCGAGGGTGATCTTTCATGCCTTTTCCTTGTCTCCCAAAATACTCGTCATGGGGGTCGAGGACAAGCATGCCGCAATAATCTTTGTCTAACACATCCCAGAGCATGACTTTCACGAGGTTGCTTTTTCCCCGTCCCGTTGTGGCGGGTATGACCACGTGATGGGTAAATACGTCCCGCCCATTCAGATACACGGGTACATCTAACACCTTCGCACCACTTCGAATATTACCAAAAAAGACGGGATGCGATGGGGGTGTCAAAAAGTAAAAATCCCCTTTCGATACATGTCGCACATCTCCCATAAAGGGGGGGAGCTCTTTCGGTATCCGGATTCCGCCGTCCTCGATTTGGGCAACCGCTTTTACTTGGATAATACTGTAATTGCGCAAGTTAGGGTTCATGAAATCGAGCTCCGCAGCATAGCCTTCCAGCTTCATACCTGAGACCATTTCAAGATGCTTTAACGGGATCTGGCTTCCATAAAGGACATCATAGACTTGCAGTAGAAGAAACGCTGTCTCCTGTTGCACGAGAAGGAGGTCTCCCAGTTGGACTTTCGCGCCACTCTTTTGGCGAATCAGGATGTCGCCATGTTTACCTGAGATGATACTTCCAATCATTTCCATTCTATTCACCTGCAAGCGTATCTAATAATGAATGCGCATCGATGCATTTCAAGTGTCGACTAATTCTAGACCACAAGTCAGAAGACGCTGCAGCGGACATAAATTGCACTTTATGTGAATCCTTTTCTCGCTCCGTTACCCGGGCTAATTGATCCGCTTCAATCAAGCCATAGGGATAGCCTGGAAAACAAATATCCACGGAATTCAAGGCTACCGTACCTATTACTGATTGCAGGGCTTTCAATCCCATGTTCTGAAATTGATCGCGTAAGATCTCAAATCGAAACACATACTCTGAGTTCTTCTGGAGTTTGACCGCAAACAGTTCGGCTCGATGATCTGGATGAGCAATATCGACGATAGGATGGTAGTACCAAGAATCTGTTTTGAGATCTGTTTGCTCAGCTAACATACCGATAGAAGACAACAGTGGATATCCTGTCGTTGTGAAGAGCCTTGACGTTTTCGCTAAACCAGAAAAAATGACCCCTTTCTGCATAGCTGCTTCATAGGTGGAGTTCGCATACTTTGCTTCATTCGTGATGCTTGTTTGTAAGGTGCCATCTTTCACGACGATATCATTTGCTTCTAACTCATGTTCTATGAGATATTGTGCATACGACCATTCAGCGAATAATCGTGCACAATCAGCCACTCGATCAATAGAGGCTCGTTGGCGTCCAGTCATTAACGTATCATCAAATGAATTAAACCGTAGATCACGAGGATCTGGAAGTAATTTTCGCCATTCATCAATAACGGATATGAACTCCGTCTCGTAGATTATTTGATTATTTTCCGAAGCAGCGCAACAAATAGTGTAAAATTCAATCCGATTGGGACGGGGATTCTGTGTTTTCTTCTGACCGTTAAACTGGCAGGAATGTAATCGAGTCAATTCGACAACGAAGTTTGGTGCCCGTACGATGGATACATTGCCTCCATCGATAAAACACAACGTTCGACTACTGTCAGCCGCATCAATTGGATGGAAGTGTTCAGGACGAAACTTGATGGCATGATATCGTGGATCTTCAAACAAAGGGTCGCCTACAGGAATGTTGCTGACTCGATCTGCAAGGTTTTCCAAAACCATGTGAATCGGGAGTTGTTTATTCATTAAAGAACTATCACCTACGCGCGCGTAGATCAACGAATCTTAGGCGGTCAATCTGTGTGTCGACTAATTTATATGATACTAGACTGACGACATGACTTAAGAGGAATATGTGAGGCAGCCTGCAGCTAGCTAGTACGTTATGACGCACAACTTCATAAATCTCTCTTACCTAGTTGATCCGCACGCTATTTATATTTCTTAATTTCTAGTTTAGCTAGCTAAGAAATAGCGCTCCTGTATAATAAACTGGCGTCATAAGTTACTTGAAGGGTGTATTTTATGTCTTTTAAATATCCGCGTTTACCCGATATTAGTGCTACCACTCAGCTAGCATCTTTTGTCTCCGATTTAACCTTCTCTGATATTCCTCGAGGTGTCATAGAAAAAGCTAAAGTGACTCTTCTCGACACAATTGGCTGTGCAATCGCTGGTATCGACGCTGAAGCTACCAGAGCCGCCCTTTCTGTCGTGCGCATGCTTGGAGGGGCTTCTGTATCATCCATTCTGGGATATTCTGAGAAAACATCATCAGCAAATGCAGCTTTCATCAATGCTATTATGGCAAAAAGCTACGATTTTGATGGGCCTCAGATCGGTGGTCATGGGTCTCCAATAATGATTCCAGTCAGTCTCGCACTAGCCGAATGGTTAAGTCTTTCGGGACGAGATTTGATCACAAGTATCGTTGCAGGTGTTGAGGTGATGGGTCGAGTTGCTGAAGCCTTAGGTCCTGAACATCAAGTTCTCCATGGATTTCATCGAACGGCAACCTCAGGGGTTTTTGGGGCAGTAGCAACTGCGGGGAAACTCTTGAACTTACGGAAAAAACAATTAGCTAACGCATTTGGAATATCTGGAAGTTGTGTTGGTGGAACCGAAGCTTATTTACAACCAGGTGGAGCTTGGACGAATTCCTTGCACTGTGGAAAACCAGCTTTTGATGGTATTTTAAGCGCATTGCTGGCTCAACACGACTTTACGGGACCTACCTGGATTCTTGAGGGAATTGATGGGATCTTGCAAACTTATGTTCCTCACGGCACCGCCAATCCTTCAGCTTTACTCGATCAGCTATCTACAAAATGGTACTTTGGTGAAGAGTTAATTGGCTTTAAACGATACGCAAGTTGTGGAAGCATGCATCCTTGTCTAACCGCGTTTCAAGCGCTCATCCAAAATCACTGTATCCAGCCTGAAAATATTCGCGAAATAAATATCTGGGGATCTTTTGCCAATTATAAATTCAACTGTACTCCTCGGACTAGCAAACTTGCTCCGCAATCAATAATCGAAGGAATCTTTAGCCTTCCCTTCTGCCTTGGATTATTGGCATATCGATGCGCTATCACGCCGAAACAATGGTCTGATTCCACCATTCTATCTGATGTTAAAATATTGTCCCTCGCACAGAAAGTCAATTGTCTCGTCAATTATGATACACCTGAAGTCAGAGTCGACATACGCACTCAAGATTCCTCTTATTCTATCCGCGGGGAATTCATTCAATCGTTCACTTCAAAAGAGCTTGAACAGAAATTTACCGCAAATAACGCATGTGTATCCCATCTCTCTGATGTTGAAGTTGGTGATCTGATTCAACTAGTTAGAAGAATCGACCGGGTAAAGGATCTATCTGAACTTTTTAACCTGTTATCAAAACGTCCTGCAATACCACGATCCCATTGACGCAATGTTTTATAGATAATTGAGCTTAGATTGTCATACAAGCGATACAGATACGAGGGATATGTGATGTTACGATTTCCTGAAGGTGACGAAGATATACTGACTGACGTAATCGATCTTCACGTTCATACTATGCCCAGTGTTTACAATCGGCCATTTTCCGTCCTTGACTTATCTAAACAAGCGAGGGATGTAGGGTACAAAGCAATTCTTTTCAAGAATCATCATGCAATCAACGCTGACTGCATGCAGTTGACTCGAAAAATGGTTCCAGGTATTGAAGCTCATGGTGGAGTTGTTTTAAATCATCCTGTTGGTGGCCTTAATCCCGATGCCGTTGACGCAGCGATTGGCTTCGGAGCCAAAGAAATTTGGATGCCAACGATGAGTGCTGCAAATCATATTCAGGTATTTGGTGCACCTAGGTATATCTGGCACAAACGTGTTAAAGAATCGACGAGAAAACTTCGCGCGCGGGCAGGTATTACTGTATTCTCTGGTAACACACTAGTACCCGAACTTGAGGAAATCTTTGGATTGATCGCTGATGCTGATATTATTCTAGGCACTAGTCATCTTGCAGTTGAGGAAGTGTTTGCTGTGATAAAAGGTGCTCGACGTGCAGGCGTAAAAAAGATCCTTGTAACTCATCCCGGCTGGGAAGCAACCAACTTTTCAATCGAAGATCAAATGAAAATGGCTGCTGAAGGCGCAATTTTAGAGCATTGCATGAACTCTCTGATGCCTTTTCGGCATAGTCATGCACCTCAACACATGGTCGATGCGATAAAGCGAGTGGGCGCCAATCACTGTGTCATGGCCACAGATTTTGGTCAATGGCGAAATCCGCACCCAATTGAAGGGATGCGACACTTCATACACTTAATGAAGCAGATGGGCATACACGAGTCAGAAATAGATATTATGACAAAACAAAATCCTGCTCGATTATTAGGACTAATCTAGTTAGATTAGGTATGCGTTTTTATCTTACAGAATAAATATTCACGAGTTAGACGAGTGACTACGTCAGTTGCAGATCATCATCTGCGATACGCAATGGGCATAAAGAAAAAAGTTGGGATGAGTGGGCGCTCTAGCGTCCAACCCAAGATCCAAAGATGGGGTATTGGCTACAAATCATTTCGAGGAGAGCGGGTTTTCCACTTTTTGTTGCTTTGACTGCACGCTTAAAGGCTGGGATTATTTCATCGGGGTCGTCAACTCTTTCGCTATGGAGCCCTGAGCCTTCACCAATTTTCGCTGAACTGTATATTGTTGAGGGAGTCACTGTACTCGTGCTTGGGTGGTGTCCTGGTCCCCAGAAACCTGGACCGTAGCCAGCGAAGCCACCATTGTTAATGTGGACTGTGATGATAGGGATTTTTTCGCGTACACCAACTTCTAGACTTCCTGCGAAATAACCGAAGCCAGCTTCACCAGTAACGTTGACTACTGTTCGTTCAGGATAAGCGAGTTTTGCGCCTAGGGCACAACCCAATCCAAATCCTAGGGTTGAGACGTTGCCCCATCCTACGAAGCCATGAGGAACTGTAGATTCCCAGATTGTGCTTAATTGATCTCGTGTGTTCCCTGAATCATGAGTTAGTATCGAGTTGTCTAGGTCAATAGTTTTCATGATGTCCAAGTAGACACGGTAAGGATTGATGGGTTTGCTGGTAGCGGTTATTGCGCTTTCATATTTCTTGGCTTTTTCATCTTTTAAGCTACTGATTGTTTCGAGTACTTTGTCATTTTGGGGGCAACCCTCGGATCCTGCTTGTTTCTTGACTTCAGCAATGACTTGTTGAAGAACGAGTTTGGCGTCCCCAACAATCGCGTGATTGATATCATAGTTCTTATTGATATCAAACTCGTCGATTGCTGTTTGAATTAAGACTTTCTGTTGGGCATTCGGGACGATATGTGAGAATCGGAGTTTATTGAAGCTTGTTCCAATTCCAAAGACAAGGTCTGCACTTTCAAGGAAATGAGATACCGGGATTCCTCTTACACCAATATACAGGGGATGATTTTCAGGAAAGTTGCTTTTTCCAAGTAATGTAGACATGACGGGTACTTGCAGTAGTTCAACCAGTTCCTTGAGTTCGCTGCATGCATCAGCTGCAAATACGCCTTGTCCTGCATAGATTAGTGGGTTTTTTGCTTTGAGTATCGCTCTTACAGCAACTTCGACGTCTCGTGCATCGCCAGCGCTTTTCCATCCTTTAACGGGGTTATAGGGATATGCGGTTTCATCGTACTCTTGGTTCACCATATCGGTTGGGAATTGAATTAGGACGGGGGCTGGATGCCCGGTTCTGAGATAAGTATAGGCTCTTCGTACATATGTGGGGATACGTTCAGGTCGATTGATGTAGCCGGTCCACTTGGTTACTGTTTCGAATCCTCGTTGGATGTCATAGCGACTAGTCTGCCAATCATTTGCGCTTTGTCCGCCGGTGATACATAGTACTGGTGATGAGTCTTCGTAGGCTTGAGCGAGAGCGCCATAGGCATATTGCACTCCCGCAGCGTTTATTCCACCCATATTGGTTGTGACACCAAATTGTTTGCCATTGGAGACACGAGTGAAACCATCTGCGATTGCAGTTGCCACTCGTTCATCTCGAGCCATTACATGCCGGACGCCTTCTTCAGCTAAAACTTCATTGACTGGTGATGAAGGAAACGTGGCGACCCATTGGACGCCTTCCGCTTTCAGACATCTAACAAATCCTACTCCTGCTTTCAACTTTAGAACCTCTAGGTCGAAAGAGGACGCTTAAGATATATATTTAATTTGTGGTCGCAGAACTAGCTAGCTGAGTCAAATAATTGGGGGCCTATGTGTAGTTATTCTCGCTTTCTGCATCAGATAGTATGACTAAAAACTACAAAAATAGTGGGGAGACGATTAGTCTTTCAACTCGTCTTCAACATCGATACCGATTTCTTGTCCCACTTCAATGAAATTCGTCCAGAACTGTTCGTCGACAAAGATTCCCTCTTTCGTCCGCTGCTCCCTCACTCGCCATTCTCGTTCGAAAGGCATTAATACCTCTTTTCCAGGCAATGGTGGACACGATTTGATGTATTGAATTAAGGCATCAGTCCGTTCTTTGAACGTTTGTAAGGGCATGAATCCTTCTGGATCGAGTGCCATGAAAGTGTGTCCCCATCGTGTCGGATTTGTTAGATCACCGATTTCTTCAGGAATAAACATGGGAAGCGCTGAGATGATAATGCTTAGACCATATCCTTTATAGGTACCAAAAGGCACCATGAATCCGCCTTTAAAGTAATCGCTTGGATCCGTTGTTGGGTTTCCATCTTTATCTATGAGCCATCCCTCAGGTACTTTTTCACCTCTCGCTGCCATTACTGCCAGGTGTCCGGAGGCTACGATACTCGTTGCCATGTCTAAGAGGATGGGGTTCTCTTTCTCGGCAGGGATACAAATCGATAAGGGATTGGTACCAAAACGGCCTTCACGCCCCCCGTAGGGGGTCGTTCGATGAGCTGTGGTTTTACATGTTACAATTCCGATCATGCCTTGTTTAGCGGCCATTAGGGAATAGTAGTATAATGCGCCAATATGTTCACTTACAGTAGAGACCCAGCCAATTCTATAGGACCATGCTTTTTTAATTGCCATATCCATTGCTTGTTTTCCCACAACATGGCCAAATTGTTGACCGCCATCCCATAATGCGGTGGTTAAAGTATCCTTTAGAACGGTTATCTCAGCATCAGGACGTATCCGTCCTTTCTTGAGGTTTCTAACATGTCCTGGCAGGGCGCGAACACCGTGGGAGTCGATGCCGAAGAGACTAGTGTCAACTAAAATGTCTGTGACGGTTTCTGCTTGTTCCTTGGTGGCTCCAACTGTATTAAACATCTTTATTCCGAGAGCTCTAAACTTTTCTGCTGGATAAGTTGGCATTTTACATCATGGTTTTATGGCAAGATTCTGAGTATTAAATTTATGGTCCGTGACCTCGTGGGCGCGTAACCTGTTTTTCTAATAATACTGTTTGAATATGTACAAATTGAGGTTAGTTTCCTACTTCTTTCTGGATCGCTGGTCGAGATTAACGCCTTGTTCGGTAAGTTGTTCTTGTAATTCCAGATATTTGGTTGTAAATTGGGAAGGCCTAGTGCCTTTTTTGTGTGAGAGTGCTGCTGCAGTACCTACTGCTTGACCGCTTGCCATACACGGTCCAATTTCACGGGTGATAACTTGTGCTTGGGGATCTGTCGAGATGCATCGCCCTGCGACTAGCAGATTTTCTACGCCTTGAGGAACTAGACACCGATAAGGTATTTGGTAGTTTTCCGTTGAATGAATTGATACGGGACATGTAGCAATATTATCGGCAAAGATTTGCTGGGTGTTGATATCATCAATTGTGAGTAGATATTCGCCAGTGATCAATCTGCTTTGTCGTACGCCTATTTGGGGGCAGATTTCAAGGAGAAATGCTTGTTCAAAACCTGGAACATTGTTCCGATAAAAGTCAAGAGTTTGCATAATCCGTTTGCGTCCCTCGACCTCGCAATAAGTCAAATCTGCAATGTCAATGGCACCTCGACCAATAAAACTAGCCCAATGGCAATAGATAACTTGGTCTTGAGGTGTTGCACGCCATCCGGTTCCAATCCGCCATTTGCGCGTCACATCTGGAGGGATTACGAGGTTCCGGTTATAGAGCTGATGAAGTAAACGAGCATAGGACTCGGGTTTTTCTTCCATAAATTGCTGTGCTCGTGCGATGTCGACACCACCAACCCGGTTCATAATTGTAATCGGTAATTCACCAAGGGTGAATGCACATCCCGCAGCTGCAGCGATGTCTCCATCACCTGTGGCGTCAATAACGATATTACCGAGGATTGCTTGTCTTCCCGCTTTACTTTCAATAATTATTCCTTGGACCGAATTCCCTTCGATAATTGAATTAACTGCCCAGGCGTGATAAAAAATCCTTGCTCCAGCTTCTTCCATCATTTCACTTGCGACATATTTGTGGACTTCCGCGTCAATACTCGGATTAAGATTATTTTTCCGCCAGGTGACACCGCCTAACATTATTGATCGATCAATAACTTCTTGAGGAATTCCAAAAATAACTTGTTGCGTCTTGTTAGCCATCAAATCGATATATATAACATAACAGCCTGTGGCTAATCCTCCTAAATATCCATAGCGTTCAACAAGAAGAGTATTCGCTCCATTGCGAGCAGCTGCGATTGCTGCAACATAACCTGCTGGGCCTCCACCGACGACAACGACGTCCGCCTCAGCGATCACGGGAATCTCTCTACTAGGCTCAATTATTGTTTTACTCATCTTCAACCCCTCCCTTGGCATATACCCAAGGAAATACTATCATTAGCTATAAAAATACAAAGGTCTGACCTTTCAAGCATCTGCAGGGTTGACTTATCGACCTGTTACCCGAAGACTACTCGAAAAAACGTGTCCGGATTTGATCACCGAAACAGGTTTAAAGAGAGAGGTTCCCGTTTCAATCTTACCCATCGCATCCTCAAATTGGATGTTACCCTGTTCCAGTTTGAAGATGGTGATATCAGCGATGCTATTCTCTCGTAGCGTGCCTAAATTCTGCTCAATACCCAGTAACCTAGCTGGTGTACTTGTGACTTTTGCCACTGCTTCATCAACTGATAGACCTAGATGAATGAATTTAGATACTGTAGTGGCGAGATTATAGACAGGACCACATACATTATAAAAATGTAGGTCGCTGCTAATTGTCTGTGGTGTTATACCCTGAGATAATGCGTTTCGCGCCACGTCAAAACTAAAGCTTCCACGGCCATGGCCAACATCCAATATAATTCCCCGCTTCATGGCATCTGTAACAGCATCCAATACTATACCTTGCGTATCAAGAATTCCATGCTGATTACCATGAAAACAATGAGTTAAGATATCCTGTTTCGTTAATTCTGCCAAAATCTCTGATAACGGCATTGGAGTATTCCCCGGATGCACCATTAAAGGCATTTTTACTGCTTCTGAAACCCGCTTCGCTAATATCAAAGGGCGTTTATCATTCTTTCCGATGATATTCTTTGACATCCTAACTTTGACACCTTGAATGACATCACGATTTTTCTCGATAACATCGATGGCTTTTTCCACATTGGCAAATCGAATATCCTCTAACTCCCCAACATGAGGTGAAATCATTCCCATTGATGAGATATTAAGTAACGCATAAATTCGTGTAGCAGAAACGCTTATCACATATCTCCGAAACCCTTCAAACGTGTCTGCTCCAGCGGATCCAGCATCCAAAACAGTCGTTACTCCATGAGCTAAGGAATGGGTGTCCGCATCTATGCCGTAATGGCTAACACCTGGGTAGCAATGTACATGTAAGTCAATGAATCCCGGGGTTATCAAGCAACCATCTGCATCAATTACTTCCGAAGCTTGATCTGGAGAGAGATCTTTCCCCACCTGCTCAATATAGCCTTTATTTACCATGATATCGAGTTTTGTGTGTATACGTTGTGATGGATCGACAAGTGTACCATTTTTCAGTAATAGATCAGACAATGTCATACTGTTCCCACATCTCATTCTACGCGCGCGCGTTGAACTCTAATATCAGAATCCAGTATAAATGAATAACCGGTAATCCAGTATGCCTGTCGAATCAGCAAGTGAGTGTTAATGAGGTGTGTCTCTAATTGTGAGGACTTCCCAGAACAAGAAGGGTCCACCAATCATCAAAATGACCCCTACCCACTTGAGTGTATTAATCGTTGCGGATTCATCGTTTCCAATGTAGAGGATTAACAGTATTCCAATGAATTCAATGACAAAGCCACAAACGATTTTCTTTAAATCCACTTTATCAGGTCCTCGACTTGGCTTTATCACTCAGTTGGCTTTATATAATCTTGCCCTTTTGCTAATAACGAACCAACAAGGATTCGATAGTATTTCTGTTGTCGTTGTTTATCTTCCGCTTCTTCTAACTTGCCTCGGACGTGAATAGTTTCTCCTTCTTCAAAAATACCATTATACAGGCCATTGTACGAGACTATTTGGCGAACAGTTCGCGCGTGCTCGTTCTGGTTGTCGAAACTATTGAAATCTGCTATCTCATATATTGCTGGTAGAAATAACGATTTCTCCACATCAACTATTTTTGCACGACCTTCAATCATCCCCAGTGGATGAAACTGCTGTTCTGCATATTGATATTCAATCTCCGCTCGAGTCTGAATTGGATGAATAGAAAACGCGGTGTTTTGGTAGAATCCGTAATTCCATCGCCGGATGTAAATTTGCTCTGCTTCTTCAATAGTAAGGGGATAACGGCATGACCATCGAAGTAAGACTTGTTTACGTTCCTTTGGGCAATGGCGGGTGAACAGATTTGAGTTGTCTCGAAACGTATCCTGACAAAATTGCCGAATCTTCCATCCGTTCTTTAACCCATAGATTGTCAAATCAATGTCTGAAAAGCCAGGCTGATGAATATCTGTTAGAATTGATCCTGTAATGCCAAATCGTTTGGATGGAATTCCAGTACCATGCGAAATCGCTGATACCAATTCAATAACGGAGGATTGTAGCGGATCACGTTGTTTACGATGAAATAGGTCAATTAATTTTACTTCAGGCCTGTGATGTCGTAGAATGCATTGTTTTGGGACCGCTGAAATCTGGGTGTTGAAAGGATGTGAATAATAAAGATACTGGGGATATTGCGTTTGGATAAGGTGGAGGGTCTCTTGTAAACTGGGTACAGTATAGCTCTTCATCGTTCGGAAATATCGCGTTGTTCGACCCCACCGTCCATCAATCTTAGGACGATATTTTAAATATGAGATAACTCGATGTGCAGGGTGGATTCCGCCAATGACACAAAAAAGTAAGTTTTCCTGTGTAGTTATGAAATCTCGATCGAGAAATCCTCGTAGCATGTTTACACCTGAGCCTGTCTTTTACTCCAATAAACGAATCATGTAGTCTTGAAGTGTGTTACCGAGAAGGAGTCGATAATACTTAGCATCTTGCCCAACCACTTCTTCGAGTTTACCTCGGGCTTCAATTCGTTCCCCTTTTACAGCTTGATCGCAAAATCGTCCACGAAAAGACGTAATTTCAGATATTTGTTGAACTTGAGCCCCCTCAAGCACTTCAACTTCAGTAAGTCCATATGTACATGGTGTAAAAATTGCCTCCGTATCATCAGATATCACTCCTCGCAGTTTATGAACACCCTTGTTTGTAAACGTGTAATCGCCATACTTGCTGTCGATTTCATCCCAATTTTTTACGTAACGAATGAAAAAATCTTTTTTATTATAGTATCCTTGAAAAGTCTTCCGTGATTCGTGGAAAACATAATTTTGAAAAGAAATTCCTGCGTTTCTCTGGCGCTCAAGGAATCTCTGTTTTAATACTGAGTGAGGATACAAGGTTAATTTGTCGTCATCATTAAATTGGTCCTGTAATGCAGCTCGAACACTATGAGCTGCAGCTTTTCCATAAACAATTAAGTCAATATCAGAGTTTGAGGAGTGCAGGTTAACAAGAGGTGATCCTGAAACGCCAAGTACTGATTGAGAGATCTGAGCAATCTGTATTATTTTTGTAATAAACGCTACGGTGTGTTTTTCAAAGGGATCAGCTGCTTTCTCGGACATAAGCTCGCATGCCTTGCGTTGAGGTCGATAGTGCTGGTGAATGGCTGTGTGCGGAACTTGGCTAATGGTCAGGTCGAAGATAGAATCATAACGCAGATACTGTGGATACTTTTGCTGGAGATAATGTTGGCGTTGCGTTAACTTGTAGATCTTTCTGTATCTTTGGTTGTGTCTTCGACGATCACCTTTTGGATCGGGAACGTAGCGAACGAACGCAATCACTCTGTCGATTGGGTGTGCAATCCCTTTGACATCGAAGATCAATCCTTCTGCGGTCTCAATGAAATCACCTTCCCGATATTTTCTCGAAGAGTAACCATAGTCGTCCATTGGACACCGAACCGATAGTAATAATACTGGCGACAATGCTTAAATTTTAGGGATTTTCAATTAACTATTCTTGGTGAAGAAAAATGTCTCAAACATCTCAGGATGAGCTTACAAGATATATTCGTCAAATCGGGGAACATATTAATCGAATATATAGCCGTCTCAAGAGTCTTGAAGCTAAATTAGATGCTATTACACAGGAGATGTCACAGCTCCAATCAACCGATACTGTGCAAAAAAGTGAATTCACGGATTTCGTAAATCAATTAACTGCGAGTTTAAAAGAGCTTTTACCCCCCATCCCTGATGCCTCGGAAGAAGAAGAATCAAGCGAAAATGATTTTGAATCTCTGTATTAGGGCTTATTTCCTTTCAAATACTTACTTACATCATCCCATAATTCTCTCTTGTACTGAGAGCAATATTTAAAGCTGCAAAGATTTCATATTAGGCTAAACTCTTGTATGGAGTATTACCTATTTTGTGTGGTATATTTGGCTGCGTAATGCCGAATGATGATGTTGCACCTATTATCCACAGTGCGTTAAAACGCCTCGAATATCGAGGTTACGATTCCGTGGGTATTGCAACTTTATTTTCCGAAGGGCTTCAAATTAAAAAAGATCAAGGAAAGATCGATGATGTACATAAGCGACTTGATCTTAATGATCTAAATGGCTTTACTGGAATTGGACATACTCGATGGGCAACACATGGGGCTCCACTTATGGTTAATGCCCATCCCCACACGGATTGTGAAGGGACAATAGCTGTTGTCCATAATGGCATTATCGAAAATTTTATTGAGCTTAAAGAGGAATTAGTTAGTAAAGGGCATATCATTGCTTCACGAACAGACACCGAAATCATTCCTCATCTGATTGAGGATAACATTAACCAAGGTCAGGAATTAACAGAAAGTATTCGTAAAGCCTTAACAAGACTCGAAGGTTCTTACGCACTGGCCATTCTTTCGACGAATGAACCCAATCGGATCTTTTTTGCACGAAATGAAAGTCCATTGGTCATTGGAGTTTCGGATCATGGAACCTATATCTCCTCTGATATCCCGACTCTTCTTCCCCTAACCCGACAGGTCCTGGATCTTCATAATGGCGAGTATGGGATTATCGCTCAAGGCACCGTCACTCTTCAAAATATTCGTGATGCTACTTCAATTACAAGACCCTTTCGAACAATCGATTGGACCATTGAGATGGCGCAGAAGCAAGGGTATCCGCATTTTATGCTAAAGGAGATCCATGAACAACCTCGCGCGCTTCAAGATGTTTTACGATTACAGCACCGATACATTGATTTAATTACGACATTTTTAGACCGATCCAAAGAAATTTATCTTCTTGCGTGTGGGACTTCATACAACGCTTGTCTTGCTGCGTCTTACATGTTCTCGAATCTGTGTAACATGGCCACTCATCCAATAATTGCCTCAGAATTTATCGATCAATTTGGGGATGCAGTTAACATTGAGAGTACAATTTTAGCCGTGAGTCAAAGTGGAGAAACTGCTGATACCCTGCGGTCCATCGATCACGCCCGTTTTCGGGCTGCCACCATTCTCGGATTAACAAATACTATTGGTTCAAGTATCACTCGAGTATCGCGCGCGTATATTTGTCAACAATCTGGCCCCGAAATTGGCGTCGCGGCAACCAAGACTTTCACTGCGCAACTTTTAGTCTTAGCGCAAATCGGATTAGGTCTGGCTAAACTCCGAGGAAAAGTCTCACAAGATCGTATTGATGAGCTGCAATTGCAAATTCAAGGAATCCCTAACCTTGTGCAAACGGTTATTGATACACAACAAGAAAAAGTCCAACAACTGGCCCTGAAATATCGTGATACTTCATGTTTCTACTTTCTGGGACGTGGTATAAGCACCGCCACCGCATACGAAGGTCGCTTGAAGCTATTAGAACTCGCCTATATTCCCTCCATCGCTTATCCTGCCGGTGAAAGCAAACACGGTCCTATAAGCTTGATAGAACCTGGATTCCCGGTGATCTTTCTCTGTCCCCCCGATAACACGCGGAAAGGACTGATTGGTAACATCATGGAAATGAAGGCTCGTGGAGCCAATATCATTGCGATCGTTGATGTTCAAGATGATGAAATCAAAAAACTAGCCGATGATTATATTGAGATCCCTTCCGGAATTCACAGCCTACTTTCACCTATTCCTTACTCTCTCCCACTGCAGCTCTTCGCATATTATATGGCGATCAATAGGGAGTGTGACCCGGACAAACCGCGTAATCTGGCAAAATCTGTAACTGTACTCTAACATGCTCAAAGCCCGCTCACCTATACATATTCTTAGACGCAATCAATTCATGTGCATGTGTACGTTATTTTGCATGTTGGTGAACTGTATCTTTATTAATTAGGGTGTTCTTAGGCAGGTGAGCTTTAACATAATAATTATGGGCTTTGAGGAATTCATAGTTTGGGTAAATCGCGCAAGATTAAGATTAAAAGATTAGCCGATGAAATTTTTGACAAATATCCTGAAAGAGTTTCAGTAAGTTATGACGAAAACAAGCAGCTTATTGATGAGATACTTGTGGGATCCTCAAAGACGATTCGCAATATGTTAACTGGTCACCTTACTCGTCGAATGAATCAGGCAGCACCTCTTTAAGGCTCTAAGTGTTTATGTGAAGTTGAATCTTTTCATAAATGAATATTGTTTTGTATGGATTCTACATTTTAGTTCAGCAAACTTGTAGAACGCTCTAGATCACGAGGTATGAATATTGCCCATAAAAGTTGTTTTCATCGGGTGGCTTGAACGTCTGAAGGCTCCTGTGATCAATAATGAAGAACAATCGCTAACTATTGATGATTTGGTACATTATTTACCCGGTCTTATCGGGAATGCAGGAGTATTCAATACCAAGATTGCTTTAGCATCAAGCACGATAATCCTTGTTAACAACTGTGATATCGACTTGTTAAACGGTTTTCAAACAAAGCTGATGAATAGTGATACTGTAACGATTATTCCCATCAGTCATGGAGGATAATGTGATAAGGCAATTGGTTAAATGGGGGTTCCGGTTTTCCTTAATAGTTTAAACTGGTCAATGAGCTGGGCAGTTATCGGTCCCACGTTACCATCGCTTATCAAACGACTATCAACTTCAATTAATGGTACAATTTCGGCGGCTGTTCCTGTTAAGAATGCTTCATCAGCATTGTAAAGATCATGTCCGGTAATGTCTGCTTCAGTGATTGGGATCTTGAGTTCTCGTGCGAGATTGATCACCGCTTCTCGTGTGATTCCCATCAGGATGCCTGCGGTTGCAGGAGGGGTCACGATTTCTCCATGTTTGATAATGAAAATATTGTCACCGGTACCTTCCGCAATGGTTCCGTTCAAGTTTAACATGATGGCTTCATCGACGTCGGCTTTAATCGCTTCTAATCGGGCAAGAATATTGTTGAGGTAATTAAGTGACTTTATTCGGGGATTGAGTGCTGTCGTTGCGTTTCGGCGAGTAGAGGCGACGATAGCCTTTACGTTTTTACCTTCAAATAATGGTTGAAGATAATCAGTAATGATAATCACTGAAGGATTGGGGCATGTGAGAGGTGATAACCCTAAAGTGCCTATGCCACGAGTGATGACGACACGGATATAGGCATTAGTTAACTCATTTTTTCTGAGGGTATTGAGAATCGCCTGTTTCATTTCATGGCTCGCAATTGGAATTTGAAGATCAATCGATTTTGCCGATTCATAAAGCCGTGTTACGTGTTCGTCAAGTCGAAAAACGCAGCCGTCATAGGCTCGAATTCCTTCAAAGACACCATCGCCATAGAGAAATCCATGATCGAATACTGAGATCCGGGCATCTTTTCGGGGGTAATAGTCGCCATCAATATAGATTTGATTTTCGTCAGGCACAGGTTTCACCAATATTTCTAGAGTATGTCATAAAATGGTATTATAAAGAGTTTGGTTAATGCTCTCTATGTTCCCGATAGCTTATTATCTTCATCAGATGTTGTTCATGCGACGATAATTCTTGAGAACACCTTGAGGTAGGGGTTTTAACTGGATACGGAGCTTGTTGCGTCGACGATCGAGCTCAGATTTTTCGATCAACAAGTCGAT